>ERZ795057.2006-NODE-2006-length-16258-cov-6.528050_pt1 | contig 16258 bp, 29 predicted proteins | sample MGYA00375141_ERZ795057 | MGnify/ENA primary metagenome ERZ795057 (study PRJEB30186, sample SAMN05720163) | activated sludge metagenome | isolation source: Anaerobic digester | place: Hong Kong | collected 2015-01-26 ... | reverse complement strand
CTTATTGGAAACAAAGTTACCGGAGTGTGGACACACCCGGCACCTGAAAATGGCATGTATTTTAAATTCAGGTGGATCAGCGGGAATGATGAAATTTCCGGCGTTACATATAATTACAAGACAGCCTCAACGGAACTTGCGGAAGGGCTTTGGACGTTAGCGGTTGCCGCTGTTGATTCGGTTGGAAATCGAAGTTCAGAGGGCAAGAAATCATTCTATTTGTTCAGGGCGACAGCACCGGACACAACCGCACCGCCTCCGCCGGTGGTTTATGTTGAATCGGATTCCGTGGTGAATATCATTGCACCCGGACGGCACCCGCTGCAAATCAATGTGCAGCAATGACATTCCGCGAATTGCAAAAACATGACAAATTTGAAGAAATATTTTTGAGGATTTGCGCGTTTACGCCGGGTGAAGTTTTGGCGCAAGTTGGTGATTTGAAAATAAAGGATTCGATAAGGCTTTTAAAAAAACGATTGAAAACTGATTATGGCGTTGACGTTTCAAAAAGCCTTATCGTTTGGGTTAGAATGACTTACGGCGGGGCGCGGCGCAACATGGATGAAGTCGTTGAAAGCAGAATAAGAAATATTTTGCTTTGAGCTACATTATGCCAACAACAAGCGCCATGTTAATGCGTTCGAGTGAATGTCCCATGTATTCGCAGGAAATTCCGTCAAACCTCAGCACGCTGAAAAAATCTTTTCGTGCGGCTGTTTGCGTAATTGCTTGCATTGCATCGTCAAAATATTGATCCGGTATTTCAAGCTGAACAATTTGACCGTTCTCCAAAACCAAATCTACATTGTTCATTTTCATAACTCCCTTGAATAGTAGGCAACTTCCGCCTCTGCGTTGACTTCAAATATTTTTCCATTTCCGTTTTCGTCAATCACAACTATTTTCAACGGTGTGGGTGATTGCAAAAGCGGGTTCCCGTCTTGATCGTACCATTCTGCGAACAAATCCGCAGCGTTCGAATAATCGCATGCAAACAATTCCGTTTCTTCGTGCGATGAATTGTAATTGTCTGGAATTTCAAAGTGGTATCGAATTTTAAATTCAAAACATTTGTGGTTGTCGCTTGATATGACTTGATGGCATTTTTTGCAAAATCGTGGTTTTTTGTACATTCCGCACCTCTATAAATTTAAAATTTCGGAAACTTTTTTTGCCGCTTTCCCGGCTCCAAGTGTTTTCAAAGAATTGCATCCGGCGGCGCGACTTTTCATTATGAATATATGCGCGTATTGAGTCTTTCGAAAATAATTAGCATCTATTCGGGACAAGGCTCTTGCGATTAAAATATTCCAGTTTTTTCGAATTTTAGCTTTGTCAGACCAGTGCAAAGAGTTGAGAGAATTAGCGGTTGGTATATCAACACCCGACTGAAAATTAAATTTTAAAGCAGGCCCGCATTCATTGTAAATTGAAATTAAAATTCTTGGTTTCTCAATGGTCGGATTTCTTTCTTGCAGGTACACAAATTTCACATATTTGTGACTATCTGATTTAAGCCCACAAATTTCTGTTACTGCATCACGGAGAGACTTACACCCGGAAATAAAATTATCGTCATCATATTTTCGCTTGCCAGGCGAAAGTTGGCGCGTTATTGAAATTATAAATTCATCACCTTGAAGCTTGACAAGCTGGTTTGGTTTAGTGTTTTTTTCCATTTGTAATAATACCTTTGAATTCAGGTTTAAGCCCGGCGCAAGTCAGCGCACGATTAACCGCTAACTTGATTTTGTCCGGTGGCGCTGGCAATTCAAACATTTTGCAGCCGCAAGTATACCCGCAATTCCATGCAAATTTGCATCGGTTGCAATCGTATTTGAATTTTGGCGCGTGGATGACTTCATTCATCTTTTTCACCATCCTTTAATTCCATCCATCGGTAAATTGCAAGGATGCCAAAATTGCGCGTCCTTATCATTCTGTCAACAAACGGTTCATGGTGCTGGCACACCCTCGCATGAACCACGCCGCATGACGGGCAAATTGGTGCCTTTCCTATTGCCGGAAAGCCAAGTTCAAGCCGTTTTTGCGGGTTTTCCGGGATTTTGTGCTTTTGAAACAATGCGGACAAGTCCGCGATTGTTACGTGCTGGAATTTTTCACCGGCAACCATTTTGCGCAAACTCCCATGGGAGTTGTATAAATTGCGCAATCTTTCAAAATTCGCGATTTCAGACACTTTATCGCCCTTCCGCATGAAAACACACGCGAGACGCGGCTTTTTTGGCGCACGCCTCGGTGTATGCAATTCTTACGCAGGTTCAGGTGGCATCTATTTCAAGCAAACAGGGGTTGAGCCAAGCACGAAGTTATCACGAATCAATGCGGTCACTTTCCCCAAAATAAATTTTTCATTGGTTTCTTCAATTGGAACGGTCGGGTCAGTGGATTGCAGATACATCGTGCCGTCAATTTCAATCAATTTTCGGATGACTTTTTTGTCGCCAAGTGTGGCGAAAACAAAATCGTTTGCATTTGGTTTGCATTTTTTAATAATCAGTATATCACCGTCAAAAACTCCGAACCTTGCGAGGTCATTGCATCCCATGATGACAGACGTATAATTTCGCTCACCGGATGGCGTGAGCCACCCGGGAACGTAAATTTCTTTTTTGTTATTCTGCATTTTTCTCACTCTCTGATTTTTTTGCTTCACATGCGGCCCAATACAGAAATTCCAACGCTAATTGTTTATTTGATTTTCGATACTCTAAAAATGATCCGGGCACCTTAGACGTGAAGCCCATTTTTTGCCAGTACGTCCGCAAAACAAGGTGCGGGTATACATCTTTCATGTCGTGGTAAAATGATGCAATCACCTGTTCCGGTTGGTCTTTCCAGTTCTCAATAAATTCATCGTGATCAATAATTGCATCCTGTTGCGATTCAGGTGCAGGTTGTTCCGGTTTTTCGCTGGAATTGTTTGCCGCATTCACTTTGCGTCGCAACTCTGTGCCGAATTGTTTAAACCAACCCTCCGCCGGGCTTTCTGGCATTTTGACAAAATCAATGCCAAGTTTTTCAGCTTGTTTTATTAATTCGGCGTATTGCTTTTTGGCATTCTCAACATTGAACGGTTTTGCGTTCGATTGTGGTGCCTGTTCGCGTTGCTGTTGTGGTGTCTGTTTGCGTTGCTGGCCACGTTTGAATTCGGGGCTTTCTTCCTCGCTGTCAGTTCCGCCAAGCAAAAAGTTCGCAATTAGCATATATTTGGTTGCTGATGTAATGCTTTTGTTGTGGGCTTTGTCGCCCCAATCCACACCTTCACCGGTTATGTTTACACTTCTTTCTTGGCCGGTTTCAGAGTCAACAAATGTAAATTGCATTTTTTTTAAAACGCGTGTTCCAGATGCCCCGCTTTTTGCCCGGATTTGTTCCTCTTCAAATGAAACTTCATCGGCAAAAACAGCAATACCGTGTTGGCCAAGCAGAGGGCGTACTTTTCCAGCGAGAAAATCAAATTCTTTGTAATCATAGCGGTTTTCCTTGTTGAAGCCGGTTTTTTTGATGCCTTCAATTGCAAGCATGACCTTTGCCATCTTACCGGCCAATTTCGGCACCGGTTCGCGTGGCGCGGTCTGATCAATTGTAATGACTTCACCGGTTTCTTCAATGATGATTTGCCGGTTTTTGGCGTTGTATTTTGCTGCAACGTTTTCCATGATTGTGTTCCTTTTTGTTTCGGGTTAATAGCCGTAAAATTCGGCTTGTTTTTCAAGATTTTCATACCACACAAGATGCTCAATGTCGAACATTTCTTTGGCAATTTTTGACCAGTTTTCGCGGTAGGTTTTCATCCATATATTGGCCTCATCCTGAGATAATTCCGACGAGCTGCCCAAATACCAATTTTGATGCCCCGGAATTTCGACATGACAGTTTTTCACAAAAAATTCTTTGCACATCAATTTTGACTGATCTTTAATATATTGAGGATGAACGCCAAAAACCTCCGCAAGCATAGCAAAATCACCATGAAATGCATTGTTTGTTGTGATTGATCTTTTTGCACTTGGCAAATTTAGACGGACAAGGTATTTGCCGTTTTTAAGAATGCGGTTTTTGTTGGTATTCACGTATTTGTCGCACCATCGCAAAAACTTTGCCTCTTCGCTTGGTTGCGATGGCGAAAAACCTTTGTCCGTTATCTCAAAAACGATTCCGGGCATAATTTAAACCTCTGCTTTTGATTTTTTGAATTGTTCGCAAAATTCAGACACAATACAATAATCTTCGCACCGGATCGATTCAGCCGGGCGGTGTTCTGCGTGTGTTCCGCCATAGCTGGCAATTGTCGCCCCATCCGGTTTTTCGTTGAGCAATTTCAACGCAGACTTGCGGCCCGGTTTCATCACAGCCCACACGTCAGGCTTTGCCCATCTTTCTTCATTGCTGCATTCGGGAAGTTGCCCGGCACGGGCGGCGCGGTGCAACCGGATGCGTTCTAAAATGAATTGCTCTGTTTTCTCAATCGGCCACATTTCAACTTTAATACGTTGCACTTGTGCGGGTGGGTGTTTACCAATTTTCGCTTGACGTTTTGACCAATCCCGGAAAATGGCAACAATTTCAAGGTTTTTTATGTTGTGATAGCCGTTTTTGACAGCAAGCCAATTGTAAATATTGAGTTGCGCAATTTTTTCGGGTTTAAGTCCGTAGACTTGCTCCCAAATCGACATAAATTTATAATCCTGTAAAGTTGCGCCACGAATTGAAACCCGGTCAAACTGACCGGAAATTTGCGTTTCGTCAATTTCAGCAAAAAGTCTATTCTCAACACGGTCCTGTTCGCCTTCCGCGCTTTCAAGTAGCCCATGCATCAACTTGCCAAGCAAAGCATAAATCATTTCAGACGCGTCAGTTTCTAATGCGTCGGCATGCTTTTCTTTCAAAGCGGCAAGTCGAGGCGGGTCGAGCAGTTCTGTGGCTGAAAAATGTGCATGGCCTTTGTCGTAATTGTCATTTTGCAACGCCGCAACAATTGCGGACGGTAGCCCAAACCTGTTTGTGATGATCATTTTTTGCTATTCTCCATCATTTAAGATTTCATAAACGGCTGTTCCGACCTTGCGGATATAGCCCTTTTTTTCGAGTTTCCTTAAATAGGTTGCACTCGAATTGATATGGTTGAGTTTTAAGTCTTTGGCAAGTTCCTTTATGGTTACGGTTGCAACCATCCTTTGCCGTTTTGCTATCGCGTCTAACGCGGCTTTTTGTCTACGCGTTAGTTTTTCAAGTTTTTCAATTGGCAAAATTTACCTCCGTTTATTGAATTGATTTTTCAGCGAATTCTACCGCACGATTCAACTCCGCCACTGCCTCGCGGGCTTTTTTAACTGCATGCTCGGCAGCATCATTTGGGTTTTCAAATAGTTTGACCTCATGCCAAAGTGCTAATGCACTCACTGGCGGATCGTCTGTAAGGTTTGAAACACAGGCAAAATATTTTTTTGTCTTGAATGCACACGCCGGATGAATAGCTACGTTCCCTGAATAAATGGAATAATGCCAACCAAGATTTTGCCACACACGGATTTTCCATCCCTTGCCAGTCATTTTTGATTTTAATGCATTGGCTTTCTCAATTGCATCTTTTTCAGGTTGTAATGTCATTTTCGCACCTTTTTCTTTTAAAGTGCCATGTAAACAGCAAGCGCGGACAGTAGCCCCAACAAGTCAGCGAGCAAATCGCCTTGTGTGTCTTTGCCACTTACCCACCATTTAAAGCGGACAAATAAATTGTCGATCTTTTCCATTTCTCCAAAAATATCGGCTTGCACACCCTCAATTGTGAGAGCCAGCACGATTGTTGCCCGCGTATCGCCACCGGTGTATAAATCCAGCAACCCGGCACCAAAAATCAGAAAATAATGCAAAAGTTTGTCAGACATTTTAAAAACCTCCGTTTTAGATGATAGCCGCGCCCTATTCCGACAAACCGGGGATTGAATGCCAGAAAGTGGGATTGTTTCAGGCGCGGCTGTTGTTTGCTAATATACACTAATTTTTTACAACTGCAACATTTTTTTTGAAAAAAAATACAATAAGCAATTTTTGAAAAAAAGTATTGCATTTTCTGTTTTATCGTTTTATATTGCGGCGTTCCTTAAACGGTTTCGGGTGTTTGGCCCCGTTTAATCGCACCGGCGGGGTCAAATTTTTGTTTGAATGTTTCCGTGTTGGGCTGGCTACCCAACGCGTTTAAAATCTTTCCAAGACTTACCTGCAAAGCCCTTTTTTGGGTTTTGTGCGGGGCTGGCGGTCGTTTTTAGTCTTGGATGACTTTGAGGCGCTTGCCATGCCTTTGCCAGTTCCGCACAAAATTCATCAAAGGGCTTTTTTTTGCTCAATTTTAACTTTTTAAAATGAATGGATTCAAAATGAAAAACAAACAAAGTAAACTTGGTTTGGTAAATCCGGTGGGGCCGTCCGTTACAACATTTTCAACCGTTGGCGGCAACTCTGCATTTAAAGTGAAACAATCAAGCCGATTGCCGGACTGCCCTTCATGTAAAAACGGCACACCGGTTGGCCGCATTTACTTTCCTTTTGCAGTCTGCCTTGACTGCAACAATGTTTTCAGTCAAAAATATTTTGACGGTGAGGTTGTCGGGTTCAAGCGCGTAAAATTTTGCGGTGAAAAGAAGTTTACTATCAAAAACAGCATTTTGCGTGGCGTTGATGAATTGGGGGAACCGGGGCGGTCTATACTTGTTTTTCTCGCTCTTAAATGGGCAAACAGGCGCGTTTTCGGTTTGGCTGAAATCATGTCAATTCACATGGATTATTTGAAAGAATTCAAAGCAGATTTTAACGTTCCAGATGCAGAAAAAGCCCGTGCATGGTTTTCTGGTCAAGTGCAGGGCTTGCTTGCGGACGGCTACATTGCCAACAAGTTAATTGTCAACGTTATGTATGATGGATTCGATGGCGAAAAAAATATTGGCGGTATAGCATGAGCAACCATACGCGTTTGAAAAATGAATCAAATGACCGTAATTATTTTGTCATGGTGCCGGGGTCGGTGCTTTTGCAAACCGATCCGTATGAATGCAGATTGTATTCAATTATAAAAATGGTCGCCGGTGAAAACGGCGAATGCATTTTGAACACCAAAGAGCTTGCGCTTTTATGCGGGTTCGGGCACGGCACTGTGTCGGAAGCCCGTCAGCGATTGATCGAAAAGGGCCTTATTGCCGGAGCCTTCAAAAAGGATGAAGGTTTTTCACAACCCGTATGGCATTTGTCTGTTGTTGATGTGTGGGAGGAAAACGGCGTTTTTATGGCTAAAATCAAACGATTGAAGCAAAAAATCGAGTACATGAAAATGCAATTAAAAGCCAAAAAAGAAAAAAATAAAGCAAGTGAAGCGAAAACAGCACTTAACGCAAAGAAAAGGGTTCAGGAGGTGAACCCTAAAAAGGGTTCAGGAGGTGAACCCTTGCATTCAGGAGGTGAACCCTTACGCAAAGAAAAGGGTTCAGGAGGTGAAACAAATATAGATAATAAGATAGAACCAGAAGAGAATATAATTATTAACGACACAACACTTTCAAAAATTCCAATTCAATTGCGTTTCAAAGCGTTTTCGAAAATTATGTCGGATATGTTTGAAACGCGGGGATTCCCGCACATGGTTCCGCATGAATTTATCGCACCGGGTGGTGATCAGGTTAGTAATTTCTTCAAGGAAATCATTTTTGGTGATTCGGTGCAATGGACTGATGGCCTTGTTCCGGCAATCAAGTATTTACTGGAATGCAACCCGGATCATGTTTTTACGGCTTATGATATTCGGCTTGCGATGAAAAACGGTTTAATCCCAAAAATGGCAGCGCAAGAGCCATATATTTATGACAAGCAAGAAATACTGAACAACGGCAAGTTCAGGTTTCCGCCATTCTTGCGCGGTGCCGGGCCGTTGAACTTGGAACAGTTTGCCAAGCAATGCCGGGCCGAAGATGAACGGGTTTTTGATGTCCTCGCGAACGTCGCCGAAGATATGAAACTATCGCATGAAACCCGCGAGGCGTGGCGCGAATGGGTTGATTCACAAGCTGAGTATGCAAAAAAATTGGGGACATTCGACGATAAAACAATCAAGGCAGGATTCAAGAAAATGCGCGAGGCGATGAAATCGAACGGTGCATTCAATTCATGGGACTGCAAAACCCTGTTTACTTATTCAGGAAAAGGTGCGTGACTATGGGATTTAGCGACAATGAACAGATTGCGGCCATGCCGCCAAGACCTTATGAGCCAAAAGTTTATTTGGTTTGCCCGTCATGTGGGGATGCAAGGATTGCGGTTGACCGAAGCGGTGAGTATGTCACTAAAAGCGGGTGGGAGCACCGGCACAAGAGTATTCCGCTGAAACGTTTTGACGTGGATTTTGTCGCCCGGTGGTATTGCTCAAACTCTGGAAGGCAAGCAGATTGTGAGCGAAGCGTTTCATTTCAGGTTTTGCAACATGGCCGGGTGGTAGGGTGTGATATTTTTTATTTGGCGATAAATACGCCGGATGACATCGATGAGGTGCATAACGCGGAAACGGCAAAGAAATATTTTGACCTTATTGTTGCGCGGGACGATGCGGTTGCAGCGTTTCGGGCTTTGCCTCTTGCAGAACAAGAAGGCCATTTAAAAAAAACAATCCCGTTTAAAAGTGAAAAAACGGCGGTGCATGAATTGATGAAAAAGAAAGATTTTGAAGAAAACAATTTTATTTATACGCCGCCAAAATCAAAGCATTTCATCACAAAAAGGGGCGGTTCCGGTTTCAAGAAACCGTTTGATGATCCTGAAAATGTCCCATTTTGAGCGTGTAATTTTTTTTCAAAAAATACTTGCAATTTGCAAGATTTATTGTAAATTATATCATCATTTATTTTGCGGCAATTGTCGCATAATTTATTGTTTTTTCTATCCATTAACCAAAGAAGGAGCGTTTGAAATGAGTTCTTACAAAAAAGTCACGTTAAGCACAATTGGTGGCGGAGAACTGGAAAAGGATTTTGACCGGGCGCTGAAAAAGGTTGTTCAAGACATTGAGGATTTGAACAAGACAGACGGAAACAGGCGAATTGAAATCAATATTTCATTTTCGCCGGATAAGCCGCGCACGATGGCAAATCTGACGTGGAGCGTAAAGCCGGTTCTTGCAAAGATGGTTGAGGGTCAAGACATTGTTTTCGTTTCTCCGTCCGATGACGGCGGCAAGACTTTGACGCGTCACCATGATGAACAAGCAGATTTCGGTTTTGACAATATTGATGCGTTGACGGAAAAAGCCGAAGCCGTGCGTGGCAATTAAAACAGGGTAGCAATTGCGGTGCGGCTACGGTCGCACCATTTTTTTCACATTTAACGATTGGAAATGAACCATGAGTATTTTATTGGATGCCCTTAATTGGGTAAAAAACCACGGTGAAATGCAGCAAGTTGAGCGTGACGGCAAACTGTATACATCAAGGCAAGCGCATTGGATTGATACCCGCGATCCAATTTATTTGCCGGACGCAATCGAATTTGACCGGTTGGCCGGGTTTGCGAGTTACATTAAAAACCGGGACACGGCAAAGGATGATGCCGTTTTTATTGTCGTACATTCTCCGTTTTCTGTCTGTGCGTACAAGCCATTTGATCCGGCGGATCGTAAAAATGGCCGCGTTGTTGTTGCGCAAGCTGATTTTCAAACAGACAGCCGAAACGTTCAAACAAGCCAATGGACGGGACAAGAGCAATTTATTATCTGGCTTGCGACGCAGTTTGTCAAATCGCCGGAGCGTGACAGGCTTGTAAAGATTGCGTCCAGTGTGACGGCGGAAGTCACCGCGACGGCGGAAGATGACGGAGTGACACAGGTTACATCCACCCGTGTTTCGGCGGCGGGCCATCAAAAGGAGAAGATTGAAAACCCGTTTACGCTTTCGCTTTATCGGACTTGGCCGGAAGTCAAGCAGCCGGAAAGCCTTTACATGCTGAGAAAGCGCGTTGAGCGCGGGGCCGTGGAACTGTCATTGTTTGACGTTGCCGGTGATACGTGGAAGTTGCCAGCGATCAAAAACATTTGCGATTTCTTAAACGACCAAAATATTGGCGTTCCCGTTTATGGTTGATGGATGAAAGCCCCGCGTCACTCGGCGCGGGGCTTTTTTGTTTCCTTTTTAGTTTTGTTTTTTCACTTAAAGCGCAAAGAACGGTTTCCGAAAGTTTCATAAAATGGAAAAAGTTAAATTTTGAATTTTGGGTGAAATATGGTTGAAAAATGCAAGCCGTCAGATGTTGCCGGTGAGTTGGCGAAGGCCCGGAGGCGTGGAAAGATTCCGACAAGTTTTAACGTTGCTAAACACTTGGCGCAGTTTGCAAAACCGGAACGTGTTGGCGGCGATCCTGAAACAGTTGAGTGCATAAATTGCGGCACGCTGGTTGATTCGCGTAAAAACTTTGATTGGACTTCGCCGATTGGCGGCGAGACTGATTGTTGTGATTGGCCTTGTGTTGTGGTGCATGAACTTGGCCGTGAGTCGGTGTTCATGTATTCGCTTTTGCAATATCACCCTGAAAGCAAACCCGAAATGAAGTATGAGGTGCGGGAATGAGAGAAGGGGAATTGCGTGCGTCCGCAATTTGTGGTGTATGCAATGAAAAAATTGGCACATCTGGCTTGCCGTTTTTTTGGCGAATTAATGCTTGTCGTCATGCGGTAAAGTTTGATGCAATTAATCGCCTTCAAGGGTTGACGATGTTTTATCAAGGGAACCCTGTCATTGCGTCTGTTATGTCCGGTGATGAGGATTTGACAGAAATTATTTTGAGTTTCGAATTTAGTGTTTGCGAGACATGTGCGGCGGAAAAGCGGTTTTCGTTGCTTGAACTTTCTGCATTAGGTGGTGGTGATCAATGATAGATTGGCGTGAAGCAATGGGAATTCCAAAGCCAGACGAACCGGAGAAGCCCGAACCGGAGACACCAACGATTGTGTGTCCGGGTTGCCGCACTGTCGGCACTCCCGGAGATTTTAATGCAAAATATGACGGCGTTTCATTTAGCGGTAAAATAAAAAACAAATTTCACCACTCGCCGGGGTGTGATGTCAAGTGGACGTTGAAATTCAATAAGGTAGCGGAAAAATGAGTGATAAAAAATCAAAAGTCAAAGCGCGGTTGCGGTTAACGTGTGATTTGCCGATTCATCAAAAGCATGGCGCTTTTATCGGTAAAGAATTTGATGTTTTGAACATTGAGTCAGGACGCGGCAAAAAGGCTTGGTTCGTTGGTGCGGTAGGTGAAAAATGCGCCGCATTTTCAAATGAATATGAGCTTGTGGATGTGGTTCCTTATGAATGAATTTACTGCGATTCTTTATATTGGTTGGCTTGTGTCGATTGCGCTGATGGCTGGTGCAACATGGAATGACAATTTCATTGATTGGCGGCTTGATTGGTTGGCGCGTCACAAGTCTATTTGGGCAAGGCGTGATTGGCATATTATCGCTTATCATGTTTTCGTTTCTTGGCACTTGGTCGATGTTGGTTCAGCGCTCAATGCGGTTGCCTTCCTTGTTTTGTCCGCACTTGTGCATGCGTTTGTTTTCAAAGTTTTTTATGACAGTGAACGGGAGAAGATCAACAGCTTTGCTTTTACTGGAAAGCCGCATTGGATCGTGTGGCGGCGCTGGCAAATTATTCCGGGCCTTATTTATGGCGCGGCGCTGGTTGGTGGTTTTAACCTTTTGGTTAGTGTTTGAAGGTGAAAAAAGGATGAACAAACACAAAAGAATGATCATTGCCAATGAAAAGGGAATGAGCAACAAGCAATTGCTTGATGAGGTCATTGAGCTTGCGGCGGGTGATGATTATGACGGCTGTTTTACCGATAACGGGAAATGGGCTTTTAAATACCTCAAAAGCAAACTTTATGAACGGCTTGCGGATTGGCTTGAACTTTCATCGGGTGACACAATGCCTGATGTAGAACAAATGCGACCTTTTTCTGTGGAGCGTGTTGAAGATGAAAAAAATGATTGATGGCAAGAAAACCATTTTACTTGCCAAATCACACACAATCAAAATTTCGAACATGGACGAACTGCCCGGTGAACTTGTTTTGCATATTACTATTTTACTCGAAAAAAGCGCAGAAATAACAATCATGCATGACAATTGTGCGGTTGCAAGACGCACGATTTGGGGAGAAATGACACCACTCGGAAGGATTTCATACGCAGAAATTTTGTCCGATGCGTCGCCGTCGAAAATGGCGGAAATGTTTGACGTGCCGGACACATCAGACATAAGGAAAATCATGCGCGAGGTTGGCGGTTTTTTCAGGATGGCAAGAAATAGGGTTGAAAAAAATGGATGAAACTGCATTTGGATTGATTGAATCATACGATTTATTGCAAATCGAAAAAAACCTTTATGCGCAAGTTATTCGGTTGTGGCGCATGCGGCTGGCAAGAGTTGTTGCGCAAAAATTTGAAATAGAAGTTTCAGATTTGCGAGACCGGGTTGGTGTTGTTTTCCCAAACGACGCAAGCAGCAATGAATTTATCGAACACTTGGCGAAGAAATGCAACCAACGTGAAGCGGATGCCAAAAAAGCGGTTTTGCACGTTCTCGCAAGTTTCGGCGGGAATTATAAATGGAATGTCTCGCTTGTGGCAAAAGGGCCACTGACATGCATCATTTGATTGTTACTCGCTCAATGGCGCGAAGCGTTCCAAAGTCGAACAAGGATTTTTGGAGAATAGTCGAATCGGCCCGTAATAAATACCCGTTGTGTAATAATTGTCATTTGAATTATGGCGGGAAAATGGGACATATAAGCCGCAAAGATGGATTGAATTTATTGCGCAATGCAATCGGCGCGGATGCGGCGGACAAATTATTTGAAACTGTTTTGAGTGATGCAGAAAAGCACCTCAAAGTAAACCTTGCAAGGCTACCATGAGAGGAATGTCTGAATGCCGTCAGTGAAATACACAGAAGAGTTTAAGGATCAAGTAATTGGTGAAGTGTTGGGCGGAAAGCGCACCATTACAGATGCAGCAAATTTGCACAAGGTTTCAAGGCAATCCGTTCTTTCATGGGTTGGCAGAGCAAAGGCGAGAGCAAAGCGGGCGGCAGTCCGAAGAATTTTTAATTTTCAGCAATACGATACATCAACAAGCTATGCTGACTTGTTTCCTATTGTCTATAACGGCGGATGCGTGGTGGCCTTTTTTGACCGGTCTTTTCCGGGGCCGAATAGTGACTTGGTGGAATTGGATGTTTTGTTTGTTAAAGCCGTAAAGACACTCGATTTAAACCACACCGCAGCAATTCTTTTTCAGTCGAACGGGTACATCATTGGCCATGTTTCCGTGCATGGTGATGACATGGAAAAATACAAAGAATTATTTATTAAAGAATGTAAAAGGTTGAAATTGCAATGGATTGTATGAATGACAGCGCGAAACGTAAAGTTCGAGAGGTGGGAAAATGAAGGTTTTGGTTTTAGGGGGAGGCCACTACAAAGGAGCGTATCAAGCCGGTGCGCTCCCGGTCGTGTTTGATCATTATAACCCTAACTTAATCATTGGCACGTCAGTTGGCGCACTCAATGGTGCGTTTATCGTTGACCGGATTGGCCGGGGCCTGTCGTATGACCTTGCAGCGCAAGAGCTTGCAGGGTTTTGGCGGGGCAATATTACCGGGTTTGATGCCATTGCAACCCGGCGTTCATGGTTCAATTTGTTCATCAACGGTGTTTTTAGCAGATGGCAAGGGCTGGTAAACATGGACAAATTGCGGACATTGGTTCGCGATAATATCAAAGCGAAAAATTTGCAAGTCGCCTTTGAAAAGTACAATGTTCGGTTTGTCTGCACAACGGTGGACGTTGATTCGGGCGATGTGATTTTATTCGACGGCACATCATGCGATATTGTGGATGCAGTGCTTGCATCTGCATCGGTTCCGGGGGAAATGTCGCCGGTGGTTGCCGGTGGTGTTGAACTGTTTGACGGCGGTTTGCGCGATCCGATTCCGATAAAATCAGCTTACAGATATGTATCTGATTTCACAGACAAAGAAATTGATGAAATCCTTGCGATTGCAATTTATCCGCGTGAAATTGGCATGATGCGCGAAACGGACACAAGCAATTTGTTGCAACTGGTCAATCGGTCGTTCGAGGTTTCGCTTGGTGAATTGCATGCGCGTTCACTTTCGGATGCGATACGTGCGAGTGATGAAGGTACATACAAAGCGGACTTGCAAATAATTCAACCATACAGTTTTTTAGACACCCGTTTTGGGTGCGATTTTTTAAACTTTGATTCCGGGCACATTCTTGGAATGATGCAAGCCGGTCACAATGATGCAACTGAGCATTTTTTTGGTACGTTTTGAGAAAGTGAAATTTTATGAAAAAAATCAATTTTTCGCCTGAAACAGAGTTGAAAATTACAGCGTGGGCGTTGATGTTTTTATTGTTGGCGCTGCATGGTTTCCTTGCTTTTCATCTTGAATTGGAATGGTTCCTGAGAACAGTCACGCCCAATTTTTGGGTGTGTCTCGGCTTGATCGTTTTACTTGTTGTAGCCGGTGATCGTTTTGTGCCGATGGGCTTTGCAGCGTTCAAGCGTGGGGACAACTTTATTGGTGTTTTGTTGGTCATTGTTGGAACCGGTGCCTTGATTCAGGGCGGCTTGATCATTCAAGATGTTTCTATTCAGAATACCAATAGAAACGTTGAAACAACCGTTGCGGCTGATTCTCTTTACAGTCAAATGGTTTCCGACGCGCAAAAAGACCTTGCGCACTATCGGGAACTTGAAAATAAAAATGATGCATCTTTTCGGTCAAGCAAAAGGTTGGCATTGCAGCAAATTGCATACGCGGATTCAATGCGCTATGCCAGAGCAAAAGGCGCTTATGCCGTTTCGTGGCAATCCAGATTTGTATTTATCACCGCGTCATTGATTTTTTTCGTTGGCAACGTTTACATTTTTCACCTTTTTTCGATTGCTGGCTCATACAAAATTAAAGAGAAAAAAGAGCCGAAACAATCCAGTGAAAATGTTTCTAATTTATCGCCGTATCTTTCCCGGATGAACGGAACCGGAAACGGCGCGGCAAAGAAAAGCAAAACACGGAAAATTTCCGGTGATGCGGCGGGCAAGTTGGCCAAAAGCGAAGCCTTCAAAGATGCAATAATTGAATTGATCCGATTGAAAGCGACGGGTGAATATCGTGAAGGCGATGGACGGCCCGGAACAAATGACGCATCCAGTGCAAGCGAACTTTCACGCACTTACGGATTAAACCGGGCAGAGTCGGAAAGCCTGAGACGGTACAGCAAAAAGGATGCAGGATATTTGGAAAATAAATTTCACGCTATCGTGAAAAAGCGAACCCGTGCAAGTGAATTGCAAGGCATGGAATTGCAAGCCAAAAAATCCAAAAACGGTAAATATTAACCCAACCGTGCAAAACGGGCAGTCTCTTAATTCTTTTCGATTTATGTGATGGTTTTATTTTTTATCGCTTTCGCTGATTCTGATTCGTGGTATTGGGTGAAAACGTGCATTTATGCGTGTATGTTTTTATTCGTTGGGTGGTTGCTGGTTCGTGTTATAATTCTGTCGATTCGTGGAAGGGATTTCAGCAATAAAATTGCGGAAGGTTATAGGCATTTGCCGGGACTGCATGACAAGGATGCAGTTGATTGCGCAAAAGTAAAGCGTTCTTTTTCGACGTATATTTTAAAGATTGCACCAAATGCAATTGCTTCAAACATTGTTATGGATTTTAGGTTTTCGGCTTTGGCCTCAATGGGTGTTGGTTTTGATGGGATAGATGTTTATTCGCACCCGGATAAAACGGGTTATTATTTTGTGGTTCTTTCAAAGTTGAAAAAACGACAAGATGAAAGAGGCCGTGATGTTGCTGATATTTCGGTTGAAGATTTCCCGAAAATTCACCGCACAAGGATTGCCGCGTTTCTTGGCTTTCCGTACAAGATAGTTGAAAATGAGTTAAGTCGTTATTGCTTTTGGCTTGGCTACAATGGCCGGTTCATTTTGCATAATGACATGGCGGAAATGCACTTTTTGTTCAATGGCCCGACGAATAAGGGAAAGACGGGCGCGTTGTTGTGGTTCCTTTATCAGAAATATTTAAAGAACTGGCCCCATTTTGGCATTATGGCTAACCCGGTTGGCGGGGCAATGGACTTCCTCGGCGCTG
>ERZ795057.2003-NODE-2003-length-16272-cov-8.130172_pt1 | contig 16272 bp, 12 predicted proteins | sample MGYA00375141_ERZ795057 | MGnify/ENA primary metagenome ERZ795057 (study PRJEB30186, sample SAMN05720163) | activated sludge metagenome | isolation source: Anaerobic digester | place: Hong Kong | collected 2015-01-26 ... | reverse complement strand
GCCACCACTCCATGACCAGGGGGACGATCCGCAGGGCCAGGGCAAGGGCCAGCCCCTTCACGATGGACGTCTTTTTCACCAGCCATCCGCCCAGTAGCGATCCGGCAAGGGACGCTCCCATGCCCCAGGTCCCGACCCACAGGCCGATGTCAGCGGGCCTGAACCCGGCGTCAACCAGGAAGGGCTTGAACATCACATCTATGGCCACTTCGCCGATTTTATACGACATGATCAGAAGCACTCCCCAGAGCGCGTTCTTCAGCGTGAAAAATTCCAGGGCCTGCCTGATGATGGCAGACAGGCCCAGCCTTGTTTTTTCGGCAAGCCCCTTCCCGGTTTCTTTGAGGGGAACCAGGAGCGCCAGGGGGACCGCGGCTATCAGGGCCATGGCGAAGAAAAGCCCTTCCCACGAGAGCCGGGCATTGAGCCAGAGCATGACCCCTCCTCCCAGCACCATCCCGGTCTTGTAGCCCACGACCTGGGCCGCGTTCCCGGGGCCGAGCTCTTCAGGGGCCAGGATATCGACCGCGAGCCCGTCGACCGCGATGTCCTGGGTCGCGGCAAAAAGGTTCATGCAGAACACGAGCCCCAGCAGAACGCCGAGGTCCGCTCCCGGCGCGGTCCGTGACGCGGCGACCATGGTGATCACCATCAGGGCCTGCAGCGGCAGAAGCCAGGTCCTTCTGCGGCCCAGGCGCGCTGACCAGTACCGGTCCACGGCAGGGGCCCACAGGGCCTTGAGCATCCACGGCAGGGCGAGCGCCGAGACAAAGCCGATGTCGGCAAGGGAAACGCCCGAGCTTCTCAGGAACACGGGCAAGGCGGTTGCCTGGAACCCGAAGGGGAGCCCCTGGGACAGGTACAGGGTGAACAGCAGGATGAATTTGGGTACTCGCGATAGATGGGTCATCTTTTCAGGTCTATTTAAGGATTTATTACATTAACCTTATTTGATTAATCGGTTGTTGATGATATAAGAACAAATTAAAAATCAGTTAATCCACCGAAATCATCATGAGACTATATTTTGCAAGATGAGAAGATTCAATTCACTATAATTTTGAGGGTAACGTAGTTTTGTCATTCCGGTTTTGCATCTTCCGAGTTTGCAAATACCGGAATCTCACGCGATAAATTCATGAATATTTTCTATGAGATCCCGGTATTACCTTCGGTAAACCGGGATGACAACAAAAGGTGTTATGAAACGGTTGTCCCTAAAAATAATTTGCTACCCATTACAAATGAAACGGTGTCTGATAAATAATGGTTGCAATAAATGATCCCGGTTACTAAACATTTACCCTGTCGCCGGTGAGCGATGGGCGCGTTCTCACTCATGGCGTTATTTTTTTTCGTGACTTCCGGCCGAAAGGGAGTTTATAATAGTTCACTATGGGACGATTACTATATTTTTTACGTGCAACCTTTCCTGCTGCCGTTATCGCATTGACGCTCTGCGCCCCCGCGTCTCCCGAACCTCAAAAAAACCTGCGAGAGATGCTTTTTAAATGTTCCGGCATTACCGAAGCGGACGTTAAAGGCGCGTCATCAGCTGAGAAGATCGGTCTTTTCGGCCTGTACGCCCTGTCCGTGTCCGGGACCGAGCGTCTGGCCATTGAGGGGGAGGCAGCGATCCAGGCCGACTATAAAAAGTGGCAGGCGCTGGGAAAGCTCTTCCCTTCAGTTTCCTTTAAAACTACCCGTTACCTGATGGATGAAAAGACTGCCGGATCATCATTCAAATCGTACCTGAACCTGTATGCCCGGCAGAACCTGATCAGCGGCCTCGATGACTATGCGCAGATAAAACTGAGCACCCATAACGTCCGCCAGAAGGAATACAGCCTGAATGACGCGGCAGGCAAGCTCCTGCTCGATGTCGCGATTGTCTACCTTCAGACCATGCAGATTGACAGGACCCTGAAAAACAGGAAGGACGTGCTCGAATACTACCGTGGGATCGCAGCCGAGCTGCAGCGCCGTGTCGCAGTGGGACGCTCAAGAAAAAGCGAGCTCCTGAGGACAAACTCCCAGATTTACAAACTTGAAGCCGAAATTGAACAGATGCAGAACCAGTACTGCAGCATCCGCCTCGCGCTGGGGACCCTTACCGGGCTATCACGGGAAGTTATTTTTGAGGATGTTACCGACATCCCCCCCACTGAAAGCCTGTTCCCTGATCCAGAAACATCGCCCGGCGCTGAAAACGCCCCTGACCTCTCGCGCCTGGTCGATTCCCGGTTCGATGTCCGCGCCGCCGCAGAAGAGGTTTCGGTCGCAAAAGCCGAATATCTTATGGCAATGAGGGGTAATCTTCCTTCCGTTTATCTTGAAGGCTATTACCGGTTGTATCACGAAGACAAAACCGGGCCTGACTACTATGGAGCCCTTGGCGCTGAGCTCCCTCTTGTTGACGGCGGCGTCACGGTCGCGAAAATAAAAGAGGCCGAGTCGCTGAAACGCCAGGCCGAGCTCCGTTTGAGCCAGGTCCGCAGGGCCGCACTTCAGGAAATCCAGGACGCCTTTGCGACCTACCGGAGCTCGATCCACGAAATGGGCTCGTTCAAGAAGGCCCTTGACGCCGCGGAGGGCGATTATCGCGCGGTCGTCAGGGAATACGGCCTGAACCTGGTCACCCTGCTTGATGTTTTCAACGCCCTGACCGACCTCGCTTCTTCGCGAGATGATTACCAACAGAGCGTGCTCAATCACTGCCTGAGCAGGATACGGCTCGGGGTCGCCACCGGTGAATTCCCCGGAAAGGGCATCTCGCTGCTGCGCAACTGCTCGCTCAAGGGCAAAAAGCCATGAACCTTTCAGACATATCGATAAAGAACCCGGTGTTCGCCTGGATGCTGATGTTCGGCCTGATATTCTTCGGCGCGATTTCATTCGGCCGGATGGGGATATCCCAGATGCCGGACGTCGATTTCCCGGTTGTCAATATCGATGTCACGTATGAGGGCGCCTCACCGGAGATCATGGAATCGGACGTTATCGACGTCATTGAGGATGCGGTAATGAGCGTAGAAGGCATACGGGAAGTCCGTTCGACCGCGCGCCAGAGCAATGCCAGCATAACCATTGAGCTTGACATTAAGAGGGATGTTGACGTCGCGCTCCAGGAAGTCCAGACCAAGATAGCCCAGGCCCAGCGCCTGCTTCCGGATGAAATCGAGACCCCCATAATATCCAAGAGAAACCCCGAAGACTATCCCATCATGTGGGTCGCGGTTACCTCTGAAGGCCCGCTCAAAGACCTCATGGTCTACACCAAAAACCACATCCGCGACCGGTACCAGACCCTCCCCGGGGTTGCCGATATCCGCATGGGCGGTTATGTGGACCGGTGTATCAGGATATGGGTCGACAAGAAAAAGCTCGCGGCACTGGAGCTGTCGATCGACGATGTTTTGAACACGATCGGGCGCGAGCACGTAGAAGTCCCCGGGGGGACGCTTGAAACCAGGGAAAAAGATTTCGTTATCCGTTCCATGGGAGAGGCCGCGACAGTAAAAGAAATGGAGATGCTTCCCATAACCACGCGCGGCGGAATGCCCGTGTACAAAAAAATCGTACTCGGGGATGTCGCGACCATTGTTGACGGCCTCGATGACATCCAGCGGATCTCACGGTTCAGCGGCAAGCCGTCCGTCGGTCTCGGCATCATGAAACAGCGCGGCGCAAACGTCATCGCTGTTGCCGAGGCGGTCCACCGCCTTACTGAAAAAATGCAAAAAAAACTTCCCCGAGGTTATCATATTTCAGTTTCACATGATATGACGACCTATGTAAAAAATTCGACCGATGAACTGGTCTCAACCATCATCCTCTCGACCATTTTTACCGGTGTTGTCTGTCTGCTGTTTCTGGGGTCATTCAGCTCGACCCTTAATATAATTCTTGCAATCCCCACTTCGGTAATGGGGACGTTCATTTTTCTCTATTTCATCGGGTTTACGCTCAACACGTTCACCCTTCTGGCGCTCTCGCTCGCGATCGGGATCGTGGTTGACGACGCGATCATGGTCATGGAAAACATTTCGCGCTACCAGGAGCAGGGCGACAATAAAATTATTGCCGCGATGAAGGGCGCACGACAGATAACCTTTGCCGCCATTGCCGCGACCCTGGCTGTTATCGCGATATTCCTTCCCGTGGCGTTTATGAAGGGCATTATCGGAAAATATTTTCTCGAATTCGGCGTTACCATAACCATAGCGGTCGCCCTTTCTCTTCTCGAGGCCCTTACCCTGACGCCCATGCGCTGCTCCCAGTTCCTCGATGTGCACCGAGGGGAGGGCTCGCTGACCTTCGTCGTCAACCGTCTCTTCAACGCGCTCACCCTTTTTTATTCACGGGCCCTCGAATTTTCCCTGAATAACCGCGTCAAGGTCATTCTCGCTGCGGTTGTCTTTTTCGCGCTTTCATTTCTTCTGCTGGTTCCGATGAAAAAGGAGTTCGTTCCCTCACAGGACCAGAGCATGTTCGTGATACGCATGAAAACATATGTGGGATCATCGCTTGAAAATACCGATTCCCTTGCGAAAAAAGTCGAGGCGTATGTTCTTGCCCAGAAAGAGGTGTCTCACTACATGTGCGCGGTCGGGGGATTTCACGGCGGTGAGGCCAATACCGCGACCTTCTTCGTCAGCCTTAAACTTCCGGAAAACCGCCCGGTACGCAAGGGAATGGACCATCCGCTTTCTCAGGCTGAACTCTCCACCATATTCAGGGAAGATCTGAACAAGATATCCAGAGACATGAAAATCACCCTGCAGGACCTGTCAATGCGCGGGTTTGCCGCATCCCGGGGCTATCCGGTTGAATTTACCGTACGCGGGACTGACTGGGACAAACTCGCCCTGTATTCAGAGAAAATTTCTGAAAAAATGACTCAGAGCGGAAAAATGGTGGATGTCGATACTGATTACGCGACGGGCCAGCCCGAGATACGCATCTTCCCTGACCGTAACGCGGCCCAGCTCCGCGGCGTCAGCATCACCTCAATCGGCAACGCGATCAACGCCATGATCGGCGGCACCAAAGTCGGGAAATTTTCGGACAAGGGACACCGCTATGACATACGGGTCAGGCTGATGGAAGCCGAGCGCCAGAAGGCCCGTGATATTGAAAAAATATTCGTCCGCAATAACCGGGGCGAACTGGTGCGGCTTTCGGATGTCGTGCGCATCATCCCCTCATCTTCTCTTCTTTCAATAACCCGGGTCAACCGCGAGCGGGCGATTTCGGTCTATGCGAGCCCGGCGCCGGGTTTTTCCCAGGAAGAGGCAATTACGGAATCATTGAAAATCGCTGATGAAGTGCTGCCTGACGGCTACACCGTCGAACTGACCGGCTCGGCAAAGACCTCGGGCGAGTCATTCAACAGCCTCGTGTTCGCGCTGATAATCGGAATTATTATTTCATACATGATTCTGGCGAGCCAGTTCAACAGCTATATACACCCCTTTACCATACTGCTCGCCCTGCCCTTCAGCTTTTCAGGCGCGATCATCGCCCTGATGATAACGGGCAATACCCTGAATATTTACAGTTTTATCGGGCTCATCCTTCTCATGGGCCTGGTGAAAAAGAACTCGATTCTTCTCGTCGAGTTTACCAACCAGCTGCGCCGCCAGGGCCGGAATGTGCATGACGCGCTCAGTACCGCGTGCCCGATAAGACTGCGGCCGATCTTGATGACCTCGCTTTCGACCATCGCCGCGGCGATCCCGCCCGCCCTGGCGCTGGGTGCCGGCGCGGAGACCCGTATCCCCATGGCTGTTGCCGTTCTCGGCGGCATGATCGTATCAACCCTGCTCACGCTTCTGGTGGTACCGTGCGCGTACAGCCTTCTTTCCGCCTGGGAGCGCTATCGATACACTGAGTAAAAAATATCTTGACACTTTAATATTGCCGTATTATTTATGACTGACCGGTCAGTCATAATGAAAATTAAAGATCACAAGAGCGGCATTCTCGTTAAAGCGGCCCGTGAAGAATTCGCGCTCAAGGGCTACGCGAGGACAACGGTTGAAAGCATAACCCGGCGCGCCGGCGTTGCAAAAGGGACCTATTACCTCTATTTTAAAAAAAAGGAAGACATCATATATCGAATCATAGAGGAAACCGCTGATAACATCTCTTCCCTCCTTGAAGAACAGTATGCCCGTTTTTTAAATAAAGAACGGCCCTTTGAAGAATTAATTTACGACATCATCTATCGCTCAATCAGTGAATTCATGAACATGAAAGACATCATCCTCACCAACACCTATATCGATTTTGAGTTCAGCCCGAAGCTTTCGCGATTTAAAGAGAAGAACCAGAAAAAAATCCTGGATTACATGAACCGGATTCTGGACCTGGCTCTTAAAAGAAAACTGATCCGCCCTATTGACGTGGAATCGAATTCGATAATTCTGCTCGCAGCTTTTATGCAGGCGGCAAAAGAACTGGTGTTCCGCGGGGAGGCCGGCCGCCTTGAGTATTATGTTTCGGTACTCAGAGACCTGCTTCTGTACGGTATCGGAATGAACACGCAAAAAAAACAGGGGAGCGACAATGTTTGAAAATTTTCTCAAAAAATCAATGATCCTGTATAAGCGGCCGCGGTCAGTTCTTATTGCCGCGGGAATCATTACCATAATTTTTCTCGCCGCGATACCGCACCTGAAGCTTGACAATGACCTGACCAACATGATCCCCGATACGCATGAATCAAAAATAACCTTTAAAAAATATGAAAAAATATTCGGCAGCAGTTCGCTGATATTCATCGGGATTGAGGCTGATAACATCTATACCGCCGAAGTGCTCTCATTCATTCAGAACCTGACCGCAGAAATTAAAAACCTCAACCGGACCATTCCCCCGAAAAACATGGCCCGACTGCTTGATATAACCGAACAGGAAGCTACGTCCGTAATATCAGTGATCAGCGAAACCTATCCTCTCGGTACCGGTGAGGTACAGGCCGCGCTGAGCGACCCGGAACGGCTTGAAAACGAATTTTTCATTGAAAAGAAGCTCGCTTCGAAAATTTCTTCCCGTGTCAAAAAAACCGACCTGACCCGGCTGATGGATTATTACGCACTCCCCATCAAGGAGGTCACCTCAATCGTAGACGCTGATTATATTGAAGGATCAGGTGATACCTTTATCGTAAAAAAACTGCTCGATGAGGGCCCTCTTGACTATGCCAATATCTCACAGCTGAAACAGAGAATAAACTCCTGGTCGTTTTACAGAGGCGGGCTCGTCTCCTATGACGAATCACTGACAACGATTCTGGTCAGGCTCTACGACGTTGACCAGATACGCAGGACCGCGGTTTATCACGGGTTAAAAGAGATACTGGAAAAATCAGACCCGAAAGGGCTTAACCTGTATCTTGACGGTGAATCGGTTATCGCGGACACGATTTCAGAATACATTGTTTCGGACGTTTCAGTCCTGCTTCCGCTGGTGGTCATCGTTGTCATGATCGCGCTGTTTCTGTTTTTCAGAAATCTGCAAGGGGTGCTTTTCCCGTTTGCCGCAGTTGCCATGACAACGATCGTGGGAGTGGGATTCATGTCGTTCTGTGGCGTTCCCATCAACCTTGTAAGCACCATGATGCCGGTGCTGCTCATAGCCGTGGGCAGCGCTTACGGCATCCATTTCATGAACCATTATTTTCTGTACCAGAACAATAACAAGGAAAACGCGATACGGCAGAACAATACTTCGGTCGGTATGGCCATAATCATGGCCGGGGTGACCACCGTGGCCGGGTTCGGCTCCCTGGCGACATCGGGGTTTATACCCATAAGAAATTTCGGCATCTTCACCGCGGTGGGAATTTTTATCTGCGTCGCGATCACGATTTATATCATGCCCTGCCTCATTCTCGTGTCGCCGGTCGAAAAGCTCAATGTAGTTCCGGAAAAAAACCAGAAAGACCGGGTTCACCTGCTTCTTTCCGCAATTGACCGTCTGGTGAAAAAATATTATCTCCCGATACTCGTGGTTACGATAATTATGTTCGGCCTTTTTATTTACGGGATCAGCCTTGTCAAAGTGGAAGTAAACAATATCGCGTTCTTTAAAAAAAGCTCGGCGCTTCACATTGCTGACGACAAGCTGAACCAGAAGCTCGCCGGTACCCAGGTCCTGAATATTATCCTTGAATCCCGCGATTCCTCTGCGGTTCTCAGCCCTTCTCTCCTGAAAAAAATGGACCGCTTCGAAACAGAACTCATGCAGAATTTCGATATTGTCAAAAAAATCGTGTCCGTCAACCCGTACCTGAAAAAAATGAACCAGGAGATGTACGGCGGCGACCCCGCGAAGCATATACTTCCTGAAACAGAGGACAAAATCAACGACTACCTGCTCCTGTACTCGGGTGACCTGGAACCGGTTATCACCTCCTCGCATGATAAAGTGCGGATCACGGTGAGCATGAAGCGTTCATCCACCCAGAAAATAAAAGAAATTAAAGAATTTACCGAGAAGTTTTTTTCTCCCGCTTATCTTGCAGAAAACAACTGCTCACTGGTCATTACCGGTTACGCCTACCTGTATCTTGTCGCGAACACGATAATGGTCAATGGGCAGATGTCGAGCCTGCTCTTTTCGATCGTTATCGTTTTCATCCTTATTATGCTCATCTTCAAAAAATTCGTGATGAGCATGATAGGCCTTGTCCCGATCATACTCACCATTGTGGTCAACTTCGGGATCATGGGGTACACCGGGATAACCCTGAACGGGGCCACGGCAATGACTTCAGCGGTTGCGATCGGCATCGGTATCGATTACGCGATCCATTTCATTACCTGGTACCGGAAAGAAATGAACGATACCGGTGATGTCTCTCTTTCGATCACCCGGTCGATCGTTCAGAAAGGAAGGGGCATTTTCTTTAACCTGTTTTCCGTAGCTGCCGGGTTTCTCGTGATGTGCTTTTCACGGTTTGTTCCCCTGATACAGTTCGGGCTGCTCATTTCACTGTCAATGCTCATTACCGGCTTTGGCGCCGTTATAATAATTCCTTCAATTTTATTGCTGATACATCGAAAATCGATGAACGAAGGAAAAAGATAACCGGAGGTAACCATGAAAAAAATTGCCCTCTCTCTCGCGATCCTGCTCTGCTGTTCGCTCGCATCCCGCGCGGAGGATCTGACCGGAAAACAGATCGCTGATATCGCGGAAAAAAAGAACCAGTCCGCTACCGGGCTTGTATCAACTGGAACTATCGTGCTCGAGGATTTAAAAACAAATAAGAAAGAAACGCGTTCATTCACGCTTCTCGGCCTGTTGAAGGGCGGATTGAGAAACGCTGCTTTCAGGTTTACCGATTCACGGTATAAAGACACGACCTTTCTAACCATGGAAAAAAACGACGGTGACAAACTTCAGTACATCTATCTCAAGTCAGTGGGCTCTCCGCGCCAGGTTGAAAGCTCTGACAAAGAGAAAAACTTCGTCGACACCGACATGTCCTACGAGGACATGGGCGGATCGAAAACCGCTGATTACGATTACCAGCGGCTCGACGATAAACAGGTGAACAACCGGGACTGCTACGTTATTGAGAAGTTTCCGAAGAACAAATCATCAAAATACCAGAAACATCTCATCCTGATCGACAGGGAATACTGGGTCCCGGTGGCCGCGAAATTTTACAGCACGGACGGCAGGGTGGTGAAAACCCTTGCGGCTGATGACGTCCGTCAGGTCGCAAACGGCATATACCTTCCCTTCAGCCTGACCGTGACCGATATCGCGGAACAGCACCGAACAACTGTCCAGCTGAAAAATGCCGCTGAAAAGCCGCTCAATCAGGGCTATTTCAATAAAAGCAGGATGAACAAGTCCTGGGCCGAATAAAAGGTTCCGCGATGAAAAAAATTCTGCTCGCAGCGGTGTCCGCGCTCATTGCGGGATTAACATCCCCCCTGTTTCCCCTGCCCCGGATCGGCGGCGAGGTCGAGGTGTACGGATCAGCCGGGCTGAACACCGAAGACATTTCACGCGCCTCAGTGCGCGCGGACGCTGAACTGCGGCACGCCTTCAACGAGACCGAGATCGTGGTCCGCCTGCGCGCCGAGGAAGACAGCGTGCGCATCAACAATCCGGAGCGCAGCAACCCCTATGACTCAAAAGACCCGGATGACTTTTTCTCCCACGCCCGCATCTACCTGAGGGAAGCGTACATCAACCAGGACTTCTACTTCGACCGCGGCATCAGCAGCATTTCCCTGAAAGCGGGGAAAATAATCCACACCTGGGGCAGCTGCGACGAGGTCAAACCGGTTGACATCCTCAACCCTCAGGACCTGTCGTTTCTGTTCATGAAACCCCTTCAGGAAAGAAAGTACGCCATGTACAGCGCCATGCTCAGTATCTTCATTACCGAATCGATTTTTCTCGAAGGCGTGGTCCTGCCCCAGTTCGTCGCGCACGACCCCGGGTCGCGCGTTTTTGTCCCGAACATGATCGATGAGTTCGACGCCCTTTCATCCACCCCGGGGCTGAACACGAGCATGGACAACGCGAAATACCCGCCCAAAAAACTCTCTGACATGAGTTACGGCGCGCGCTTCGGTTTTACCGTGTTCGACATTGACGCGCACCTCAACTATTTCTGGGGATACGACCACTGGCCCGTGTACAAAGGATATCTTACCGTGAATTCGCTGTCGCCGCTTGACGCTAATTACGCGGTCAAGGCCCATTACAAGCTGCTGCAGATGTTCGGCATGGATTTTCAGCGCGCGATCAAGTGGGGCCTGGCAGTGCGCGGCGAATTCGCCTATTTCGAGCGCGGTAAATACTTCGACCTTGAACGGGACAGCGGCAGCCTCACCTCAATGATCACCAGCGCGTACGGACGGGACCTTCTCGCCGGGGGTGACGGCGTGGTTGAAAAAGACCAGATCCGGTATACGGTCGGCTTTGACGTGACCGACCTGTTTACCGACAACCTGTATTTCAACTTCCAGTTCAACCAGGAAATCATCATCGATTACGAAAACGATATCGCCGACGACGAGTTCTCCCACCTGCTGGTGTGGACCCTTGAATATTCGTTCCTCCGGGAAAAGGCGCGCGTCAAGTTCAGGGGGTTCCTTTTTATCAACGACCTCGATTTCGCGGGAAACCTTGAATTCAAGTACAACATCGGGGCAAATTACGAGGTTGCCGCAGGGGTGTGGCTCATCGAAGGGTCGCGCGACGGGACCTACGGGCAGTTCGGCAGGCACGACCTGGTGTATGTTTCGGGAAAGGCGACCTTTTAGCCGCGGCTGAAGTCTTCCTTGTTCACGACCTTGTTCAGCGGATACTCGATAATGCCGTCAGCGCCCGCCTCGATCAGCCTGGGGATGAGCTCCCGCACGGTTTTTTCGGCGATCACCGACTCGACCGAGAACCAGTCCGCGTTGTAGAGCTTTGAAACGGTCGGCGCGTTAAGGCTCGGCAGCATCTTTACCACGTCGTCGAGGTTCTTTTCGGGCACGTTGAGCTTCAGGCCAACGAGATTGTTGGCGATCAGCGCTCCCTTGAGCAGCTGTGAGATCTGCTGTATCTTTTCCCTCTTGAAGCGGTCATTCATGCTCTGCTTGTTGGCGATCAGCTTGGTGTTGGTCTCGAGAAGGGTGTGGATGATTTTCAGGCCGTGCGCCCTGATGGTTGATCCGGTCTCGGTCACCTCGACGATCGCGTCCACCAGGCCCTCGACCACCTTTCCTTCGGTCGCGCCCCAGGAGAATTCGACATTCACCGGGATATTGCGGTCAGCGAAATACTTTTTGGTAAAGTTGACGAGCTCGGATGAAATCGTTTTGCCCGCGCAGTCTTCAAGCGTTTTTATGGGAGAGTCTTCAAGCACGGCCAGGACCCATTTCGCTTTCCTGGTGCTCACCTTGGAGTAGATCAGGTCGGAGATGATCTCGACGTCAGCATCGTTTTCAAGGATCCAGTCAAGCCCGGTTAGTCCCAGGTCGAGCACACCGGTATCCACATAGCGGGCCATTTCCTGCGCGCGCACCAGGGAGCACTCAATCTCGTCATCGTCGATCGCGGGAAAATAGTTGCGCGATGAAACGCTGATCTTCCATCCCGCTTTCGCGAAAAGTTCGATTGTTGATGCTTCGAGGCTTCCCTTGGGGATGCCCAGCTTGAGTTTTGATGCCATGGGTTTCTCCTTAATGAATAATGCCCCGGCACGCGGTGAATGCCGGTCGCGGACGGAACATAAACGTTTTATAAAATAGCCACTGAAGGTCAAGAAAATAATAATAATATTTCATCTACTGCAAAATAGTATTAACAACTTCTTAATAGTGATAATGACCGTTTTCAGAAAGATTATTAGTCAAATTCATGTAAATAACAATTGAGTGACAGATAATTAAAATTTATTGACACGATTTTAATTGTTTATAGTAAACGGAGTTACCGACACCGGCATTATTCGAATTATGAACATCCTAAATGAATTGACATATGGCGAGCTGACTGTATTATTTTTAAAAAACTTAATTATAAAAGGTATTGACAGTAAAAACACGGGTTGAAGTAAAACAATTATTGCAGGACCATAAATCTGAACTGTTATCGCGGTATCATGTGGGTAAAATCGATATTTTTGATTCATACGTAAGAAATGAGCCAACGGAACAGAGCGATTTGGACGTGATAGTGGAATTTACAAAGCCGATGGGTTTTTTTGAATTTATGGATCTTGATGAATATATAGAGAAAATATATCTCGTTTCAGCAAAGGGGCTTAAGCCGCATATTCGCAAATCCATACTAAATGAAGTAATGTATGTATGAAGAAGCGCGAATACAAGGATTTCTTTCGCGATATTAGTGATATGGCTACTTCGGTATTGACAACGAAATTTTATGGAAAACGATTAAAAAATATCTGCCGCCATTGCTCCCGATCATTAAAAAGCTTATTACATAATGGATGAGGACTATCGGCAAGTTTAATGAGCCCTAATATTACCTTTTAAATTGATTCTTTTTTAAAACTTTTTTTACTACATCCGAATACGGGTTATAATGGTGTTACCAACATGCTGTATAATACGTCGCTCTTTGACCGTTTTGATGCGTCAGGTTATAGTGGTGACTATACCGGCCTTATAGGGATCACAGGAAAAACGGTAAACGATGAATTAGCCGGCGAGAAGCGTTCATATTATAATCATGTGTATGTGCATGCTGATGAAAACAAGAGAGGTGCTACTGTAGAATCTTGTGGTTCAACAGGTATAACAAAAAGAAAAAGTAATATTTATACGCAAGAGACTAAATATTACCTGGAATTGAAATTAAAAAAAGACAGGAAAATATAATGGAGGGTAAAGTGAAAATTTATAACAAAATAGTCGTATCGTTGATACTTACAACATTTATTATGCATATACAATTAAATGCAGAAGAAACAAAAATATCGCCTGAAAAGTGTTCAATGATAAAAGCAAAAATCAAAATAAATCAAGTATATCAAGCCGAAGGAAACGATGAATTTATAAAAGAGATTCTAACTGATTCTGAGTTTTGTGGAGGCCTATATTCATGTTTTGTTTTTAAGAAAGATCATACATTTATACTTAAATTTGATGATTATCAAGAGGAAGTAAAATTTACGGAAAAAGGAATATGGGAAATTAAAGATGGGAACCTCATCGTAAAATTTCAGGGAAATCATAAAAGTTGGAGTGGCAGTTATAAATTACTGGAATATATTTTGGCTTTTGATGATAAAATGAAATACCATTATACAATAACAATTTATATTAAAGACAAAACTCCCTGGCATGATCAGGGATTAGCTTATGATTTTAATTAGAATTAATTCATGGGTCACGCTGTGATGTGATTTCGAATAGAAACTGGTAATTGCAAAACAGTGTATACTATATCAAATAAGTTGTCTGAAAGAACATTTTTTATGTATATGCGCAGCAGCCTGATCAGGAGCCAGGGTTATTTTGTACTCGATGCACCTGAATATATATTCATAGATGAACAGTACCACCTTCGGGGCCATAACCCGTAACCTTGGAGAGGAGTTCGCGGGTAAGATAAGTTATGCGAGTTATGGAGCGGGAAGTACTTATACCCCTGCAATAAACAGGAGCGGAGAGTTTAATGAAATTAACAAAATTGATTGTGTTGGTCTGGTAAGTACCAGTATACATATCCTGAATATGTCTGATATAACAAGAAGTGATGGAACAGTGGTATCAGCAAATGCCAATGACTATGAAGGCACTGACTGGAGCTTTGATCCATTACGGGATAGTGCGGGCAAGCGCCCTGGGATTATAACTGACACGCGTACAACATATTTCATGGGTATTATCCCAACAGGGACAGATGACTATCAGCGCTTTGATGAAGGCCGAATTAATGGAGTGACTAATATGCTGTATAATAATTCACTGTTTGACAGATTTGACGCGTCAGCATACACCGGAGACGTTACCGGGTTTATCGGTGTCACTGAAAAAACACTAACTCTTTCTGACGGCAGTGACAGCAGGACCTGGTATGATCATGTGTATGTGCAGACGGATGAAAATAAATATGGATCAACTGTTGAGTCATGTGGGGGGAGAGGTTTAAGGAGCAGAGACCGAAATGAATATATAGATGAAACTAAATATTATTTACGATTAAAACTATCAGAAAACAGGATGTTTTAAGGGAGGTTCATAGTGAAACGTTGTAAACTAATTATATTGCTAATCCTGATCAACTCGGTAATGCATATAAACTCATATGCCGATGAAGTTGTCAAGTTTTCGGAAGAAAAGAAAGCCATGATTACAGAGAGGATGGAATTAGAAAAGCTATATAAGCCTGAAGGTAGTGAAGAATTTATAAAAAAAGTACTTGCCGGTAATGAATTTCGTGGAGGGCTACTTAGTAGATTTATTTTTCATATGGATAATACATTTATACTAAAATTCCATGATTATGATTTTGATGAAAAGTTTACAGAAAAAGGGACCTGGGACATAAAAAATGGGTTTTTTGTGGTAAAATTTCTGGATAAACATAAAAAATGGAGCGGCAAATATAAATTAGACTTTTTTCTTTTAATTTACAATGAGAAAAAAAATATATATAGTATTACGATGTATATCAAGGACAAAACTCCATGGAACGATCAGGCCTTATCAATTGATTTCAAATAACCCTTTTGTTTCCCGGATCACGCATCCCGTACCGGCAACGCAGCACAGGCCATAGCGCTGCGGGAACCCGGCCGGTAATGTTGCCGAGAAACGTGAGCCGGAACCAACACTATTTTATTCTTGACGCGCGATGCTACATGCATTCATATAAGTGAAGCTATTAATTGAATCCACAGGAGCACAGCATGAAACACAGAGCAGCAGGTTTAATAAGCATTATGATGATATTCTTTTTTGCCCTGGCCTTTATTCCGGCCTGCGATGATGACAGCGGCAGCGGAGGCGGGGACGGGGGTACCGTGGAGAGCTATCTTGAGGTTACTATTACCGGTAATGGATTTGATAATGAAACAGTGCGGTTTGATGATGATTTTAATTATTTTAATAACTCTGACTATTATTCCCTCTTGTTTTTCCATGAAAATATTTTTGGAAGCAATGATGCTAATGTTATTACTGTACCACTTGATGTTGTTGCGAGTAGTACATATATTACTGATTCCAGTTATAATATTTTACATTATTCATGGAAATTTTCCTATACTGGAAGTATTTCAGCCGATAACAATAATATTTTTATCACAACGGGAACTAATGAATTTACCCTTACTATCGTAGAATGGGGCTCGGTGATCAGGGGTACTTTTTCTGGCATACTTTACAACTCGGAAGATTCTGATACAGTAACCTTTTCAGACGGTACCTTCCAGTGCAATGGTGATTTTATTGAATAATAGAGAAGATGTTGAATATGATAGGCTGTACAGGACATTATTATAGAGGCTTAATCTATAATTCTGATTATAATTTATAATTTATTTTTTTGCGTATTTCAGGTTACAGCCCTGTTACCTTTACAAACGGCACGTTCCAGTTCCCGGTCGATCTGTAATTATCAAGCAGTATCAGTTAACGGAAGAGTATTGAAAAAGGCCTTTGTAATGAGGGCCTTTTTTATTGTGTGACATCAAAGCCGACCATGGCGACTTTGAGACCAACGAGGACCTGGGGCTGACGGATGAACGGTATGAAGACTGGGTGAACTACAAGAAGG
>ERZ795057.2001-NODE-2001-length-16282-cov-14.118753_pt1 | contig 16282 bp, 14 predicted proteins | sample MGYA00375141_ERZ795057 | MGnify/ENA primary metagenome ERZ795057 (study PRJEB30186, sample SAMN05720163) | activated sludge metagenome | isolation source: Anaerobic digester | place: Hong Kong | collected 2015-01-26 ... | reverse complement strand
TCAATCACCTGGAGATCCACCTTGTTATGCTGCAAATGGAGTTCGTAACGGATATCTTCGATGCCATATGGTTCGGCATATGCGATAACAGAAATCATGTCATTAGTTACTTGTTCGATATAAAATGATCCCATGTAATATAACGGCTCGTCAAAAGTTAGTTGATCAAATATTGTCTTTTCTCCGTTTACATATTCCCCAGAAATTTCGATATATACAGAACTGTTATCGTAGTAAGGGACAAGGATGGACACACTGGTTTCGTTTGGCAACAGTTGAACCGTCGTTTCTTCCTCTACAATGTATTCCTTGTCCATCAGAACGTAATAAGTCATAGTGAATCCGGTCAATTCGGTTTCCGGATCGGCAAGGAAGAATCCGATGTCGTATTCCAGATAACTGGTTTCGCCAGAACTGATCAGTTCGTAACCGGTGATAGCCCCGCCGGCTCTCGATTCGGTTTTCACTTTGTCGTTCACAAGGTATTCGGTGCCGAATCCCTTGTCCGCTTCCACTCTGATCGAATATTCCGTATTAGTCTTCAGTCCGGTGAATATTCCCGAACTGGTTCCCAGTTCAAGGGATTGTTCGTAATATTCGTCCTGGCATTCCAGAACCACTTTCAGAGTCCCGGCAATAATTGCATTTTCCTCATCGGTGACATCGACATGGTAGATAATTTCGTTAGCATATGGTTCGATGGCCGCAAACGACGCCACAGCGCTTTTAGGAATGACCGTTGCGGCAATCACTACTGCCGCCACGGTAACGGTAAGTGACGAAAAAATCGATTTGAACGCTTCAAATCGAGTTTTTTTCTTGATCTTTTCGCGGAACTCAACCATCCTTGCCAAGTCGCCACCCCCGCACTTCTTTATTATTTTACAAAACATTTATCCGTTAAGCAATATGTTCTTTTTTTTTGTTTGCATATTTTGCTTTTTATCCCTGAAATAAACAAAAAACCGTCTTTCGGACGGTCTTTTTATCTCTGGTCGGAAAGACAGGATTTGAACCTGCGACCTCTTGGCCCCCAGCCAAGCGCTCTACCAAACTAAGCTACTTCCCGGGCAACATATATTTTACCAAATATTGCCGGAAAAGGGAAATGTTTTTTCCTGAAAAGGCAAAATATGTTCGTTGGGGATTATTACTTGACTATGATGTCTCCCTTGCCAATCTTCTAACGTACTTTTTCATATACTTAGTACGGGATTTAGCAATCCTTTTTGCCGTTTTAGTATTCATGAGATTCACGAGCAGAAACAATTTCTGATAAAAATGGGCAAAAGAGGAATCATCATCGACTCTGCCAGAGTATATTTTTCTTCCCAGATGTCCCCCAAATGAGAAAGTGCGGGCGATTCCAATCGCTCCCAAGGCGTCTAGTCTATCGGCATCTTGAGCGATTGCGGCTTCCTTCGAAGTGATTTTTATTCCGTTTTTTTGCCCGGAAAAAGAGATTTCGGAAATAGCTTTTAGTATTTTAGTTTTGATCACGGAATCGAGGTCGCAGGAATCTAGGTATTTTTTGGCCAAGTTTGTTTCTTTTCTCTGAAGTTTGGGATCATCAAGATCATGGAGATAAGCGACCATCAAGGTGATGAAAGGATCGGCCGGTTCCTTTGCCAGGATTTTTCTTGCATTGCCAACCACACGTTCGATATGGGAAAAGTCATGTCCCGGTTCGTCGTTTTCCATAATTGTTTTGACATATGCTGCGGCATTTTCCAAAAGACCGCATTGTTTTTGGTCTAGTGATATATCAGTCATATTCAACAGCCATTTTCATATATTCTAAAGAGTTTTCATAATTTGTTTCTATTTCTTCTGCCGTCAGACTCCGTTTGACAATCATTGGTACGCCCAGCGCAAGCATCCCTTCTGGAACAGTTTTTCCCTGCGGTACAAGTGCCATGGCAGCGACCATCGCATTTTTTTCAATGACGGCTCCGTCTAAAATTACGGCTCCCATACCGACAAGAACATTGTCGCCGATCGTGCATCCGTGAATGATGGCTCCGTGTCCGATCGTGACGTTATTCCCGATCATGGTCGGATGATCGATGCTCGTATGAACGATCGCATTATCCTGAATATTCGTATTCCTGCCGATGGTTATTTTTGCCATGTCTCCACGAACCACACTACCAAACCAGACGCTGGAATTGTCGCCGATTTTGACATCGCCGCAAACGGTTGCGGAAGGAAACACTTTCGCTTTGCCGGATATTGCCGGATTAATCCCTTTATAAGAATAAACAGCCATATATACCTCCCAAAAAACCCGTTTTCATTATATCCGCTATATTAGCGGGAAACAAGAGGTGGAAGAAAAGAAAAACCGCTTACGCGGCTTTTCAGGCTTTTATGAGTTTCTCCATGGCATCCTGTGATTCTTCGAACAGCGAATCAATCGCTTCTCTTTTGCGTTTGAAGGCATCCGGATATATCGGATCACCGACGGTCAGGACGACTTTATTGGGAGAAAGCAATGGGAATATCGATGTTTTCTCGTGAAAGCTGATGCCAATCGGAACGATGGGAACTTCCGCTTCTTCGGCGATATGGAAAGCGCCTTTCTTAAAAGGACGGAGATCTGTATCGTACTTGATCAGTTCGCCTTCCGGAAAGAAATGGACCAATTTCCCTTTCCGAAGCTGTTTTGTTAATTCATAAAAGAATATTTTTGTTTCGTCATATGTTTCGGGCACCGGAACAGTTCCGAGGATATTCACGAAGAAGCCGGCAACCGGTAATTCGAAATTGGCTCTTAAGCCAGTGAAAACCGGTTTTCTCGGAAAAGCGGCAATACCGTTCATGGCCGAGTCCAAAGTATGGACATGATTGCTGATGAGAACCGCTCCGCCTTTTATCTTTCTTAACTGTCGGCGATTACGAATCCGAACGCCTCTCACGAAATATATATATATCGACAAAAGAGGAACGGCAATAAGATAATAGAATGCGGCGCTGAGTACTTTTTTCAACGGACTGAATTTCACGCGTTTCGAAATCTTTCTTCCGGCTTCCGTACTGGCGGCATTCTCACGAATTTTATCCTCGACCGCTTGTTTCAACATTTCTTCGAACAAATCGCAGGAAAGCTGCAGATTATATTTTTCGGCTGACTCGGCATATAAATGATCAGCCTTTTCCAATTCATCTGGATTCTCGATCCAATAATCGATTTTTTTTGCCAGTTCCTTGTAATTCCCGCCTTTGAAAAGGCTCCTGTCGTCCAAAGCAAACTGTGCTGTAGCGCTTTTTTTAGCGGTTGCGATCACGGGAGTCACCCCGCTAGCAAAAGCTTCAAGGCAGGATATGCCCTCGATCTCCGCTTCGGCAGCGTGGACATAAAGATCCGATTTATGGATTACCTTGATAAGATCAGATGTCGAATAAAAATCAAATGTGGTGTCGACATCCAGTTTCCTGGCTATTTTTCTTAGTTTGTTTTCTTTAGGACCGGTACCGGCCAAAGTAAGATGGATGTCATTTTTGTGACCGGATACAAAAATCGCCTTCAGAATGATTTCCTGACGCTTTTCCGGAGCGTAGCGCCCGATGGAAAGAATTTCGAATTTCCCTTTGGATTTTTCGGTTTCTTCCAAATGGAAAGCCGGACCGATACCGTTCGATATCACATGCAGGATATTCCGGTAATTATGTCTTTTCAATTCTCCAGCGATGAATTCGGTCGGACAATGCACACGCGAAACCCTTCTATACATCCGTCTTCTGAACCGGTAATATATGCAATCTGCCAACAACGTTCCCGCCGGACCCACTCCGATTCCCCACGTGACATTCTCCGGTTGGGTATGGAAAGCGGCCGTTGCCGGAATGCCCATTTTTTTGGCGAGTTTGATACCTTTGATCGATACGGAAAACGGTAAAAAGAAATGGACGATGTCGGCGCCCTCAAAGGCCTTTTCCATGACTTTTCGATCGAATTTGGCAAAATACATATGCTGTTTCGCGGACACTTCCGAGACAATCGGAATCCAACGTTTCTTCAATTGGTAATATCCTTCTCCGATGATCGGACCGGCGGATACGATTCTAACAGTATGGCCTCTTTTTTCCAACATTTCCTTGGTTCGTTTTGCCGTCATCGTGGTTCCGTTGGAAAGTTCTCCGTAATTGTCGATGACGAATACTATGATCATATGATAACCTCCCCCGGGTTTTAGCACCTCTATTATATGCATACATATAATAAAAAGCAACCAAAATAATAATTATAATTTGGCCGCTGTATACTAAACAATTGTATATTATTAGACTCTCCGCCATATCCGGCGGTATTTTGTCCGATTTATCGTTCTTTGTGCTGATACATCAAAGTATCGACGTTATTGAGAAACTGTTCGAAATTCACATAATTCGGAGAATAGACATCGGCGCCGAAACTGCAGTCAAGAACATATTTGTTCTCCATCCGGCGATTGTAATCGGCAAAATTCTCCTTGATCCTCGCCAAAATTTCGGAAATCTTTTCCGGTGATCCCGAATCGACGATCACGACGAACTCGTCGCCGCCCATCCTGGCGATGATGTCGCCGGGTCCGAGTTCCATTTTGACGAAAGACACCGCCTTCTTGATGGCGTTGTCTCCCTCCAGATGCCCGTATGAATCATTGATCTGTTTCAGTTTGTCGATATCGAAATAGATGGCTCCGAATCCGCCGTCTTTCCGATTAAGCCTCAACGATATGAAATAAAGGAGGGAATCCCTTGTCCAGCAGCCGGTCAGGCTGTCCAGATGGATCATCCGCTGTTGCAAGAAGATGAAGGCGATGACCAGGCTCATGGCCGAGCTCGACCATATCAGCAAGGCTCCGTAAAATATCGCCTGCATTATTCCGCCCAGCACCGGCAGCATGAAGATGCTCATGATCATCATGAATTCGTCTTTAAGGACGTTTTTGTGATTGGCGATGATGATGACGATTGAAACCAGCATGTAAAGGAAGGTGATGCCTCCGGTCACATAGTACCAGAATCCGCGGCTATAGACATTTCCGTCGCCGATCGTGAAAGTGAAACCGTAAAACGGCGAAAGCAAGACAACGATGAAATTGACGATAACGGGCAAAAGCATAATGAAAAACAGCGTTTTATTGGTTCTTCGGTAAGGCTTGAAAATGTTCCTGACCAGGAAAAACCAGTGCAAGCCGAGAAGCGGGGCGACCGAAAACAGGACAACGTGCAGTATATTCGACAGCACGTAGACGAAAGTGCCGGGGACGCCGTTTAAGAAACACGAGGCAGTCTCGACAACCAGTTCGGTCATATCGAGAAGACATACCAGAACGAACAGACGGTTCATCGTGGTTTTTTTATCCAAACGGTTTATCGACATTATAATAATGAATGTCAGAACGGCCATAGCCAGCAGGTTTGTGTCGATTCTCAGAAAAATATCCATCAAAACACCAACTTTTGTCGTTTGGCGACCGCTTAAGAAAAGCAATCGCAATATAGTTTTTTAGATGAGTACCAAACAGTATTATATCATATTATCAAGAAATAAGAAGAACATAAATTTTTAGTAAAAATCACGGAAGCGGCAAATAATCAACGAGATCATGTGCCATCAATCCGGATTCGCCGCGAACTTCCTTTGCTTTTCTCCCGGCCTCCGAATGAATTATCGTTGCCTTTACGGCCGCTTCGAACGGGTCTTCCAATCTTGCCATCATTGCTGCAACGATTCCGGCTAAAACATCGCCGGTCCCGGCGCTTGCCATGCCCGGGTTCCCGGAAACGGAACAAGCCATCCGTCCGCCGCCGGCGATGAATGTGGAAGGCCCTTTTAAAATGACCGTGATCTGTCGTTTTGTGAGTTCTTCGAGGGATTTATCGACATCGCCGTAGATTTCCTCCCTGCTTTTATCCAAAAGGCGCATAAGTTCGCCCGAATGCGGAGTGATGACGATTTTCTGCTTCAATCCGGCATTTTTCAACTGGCTCTTGAAATAACCGAGCCCGTCGGCGTCGATCACCAGCGGTTTTCCGCTTTTTAAAAGCAGTTTAACGATTGTTTCTCCGTTTTTGTCAGCTTTTCCAAACCCGGGTCCGAACAAAACGACGTCCTTGTTTTCCAAAAGTCCGACCAGCTCTTCCGGTTTTTCGTAGTAAGCCGTCATGACTTCCGGATATATCTGGGTCATGAACGGGGCTTCTTCTTTTCTTATGGCGATTGTGACTAAGCCGGCTCCGGATCTCATTGCAGCGAAGGCGGAAAGTTGAGGAGCTCCGAACATTCCTGCGCTTCCCCCGATTATGAGGATGTTGCCATAATCGTACTTATTGGAGTTGCGAATTCTCTTTGGAACCAGCAAGTTGAAGTCGGCCAGTGATACGATTTCCCTAACCGGTTGTTTCATATCGAACAAGATGCCGGCATCGGCTTCTCGGATTTTACCGCAGAAGTCGATTCCTTCCTGGCATAGATGCCCGAATTTCAGATACTGAACATAACCGGTCATATCGGCCATGACTGCTGTTTTCATCACTTTTCCGGTATCAGCTTCGATCCCGGAAGGGATGTCGAGTGAATATACAAAGGCGCGAGAAGTGTTGATCAATTCGATCGCGGAGGCTTCCAGACCATCGACGTCTCGTTTGATTCCGGTTCCGAAAATGCCGTCGATGACATAATCGGTGTCGAACATGGCTTCGGACAGTTCCTTTTCCTTGTCGGCATTTGTGTATTCATCTGATGTTTCCGCCAGTTTTTTCATTTCCGGCGAACCTTTCCGGATATTGCCGAGGATGACGATCTTCACCGGATATCCGGACTCCCGAGCTATTTTTGCGAACACAAGGCTGTCGGCGCCGTTGTTGCCGATGCCGGATACGACCGTGATCGTCTGGCCGGGAACGTATCCGGATTCCCTGATAAACGTATCGAACAGGGCCTTGCCGGCGTTTTCCACAAGCACGGAAAGACTGATGCCTTTTTCCTTCATCGTCGTCTTTTCATGCATTGCCATTTCCATAACTGTCACAATTCTTTGTTCCATCACGTTATCCTCCTCATATCAAAAGCGATAAACTGTAAATCAGGATCAGGTGCGCGGGATAATAAAAATAAAAGAAATATCTGTTGAAAGTCCCCTTTTGTCCGTTATAAAAGGCAATCGGTACGAGGGCAAGAAGCGAAAACCATTGGCTATATCCTTGATAACGGGCATATGAATCAAGTCCGATTAGCTGAAACAAGGGAATCTGAATGAAAAAAAGCGTGAACGAGGCCATGGCCAACACCCGCCAGGGTAACTTGCGGATAAAACCGAATATCAAGATGAGTCCGATTCCATAGGCGCCGTATTGCAATTTCAATAGCTCCACTCCGATAACTAATGGAATCACCAACAATTTAAAATAAATTTCCTGTCGATTTAGAAGAATCAGACATAACAAGCCGGCCGCCAGCGTCCACAAGATGTTTACCTTGAATATCAGATTGACGCCGCTAGCGAGATAATATCCGATGATGATCGCTTCGAACATAGCCGCAAAATCCATTAATCTCACCAGATATTTCGTCCTATCATGGGAATGCCAATATCCTTCGGCGATGAAAAATGCAAAAAGAGGAAAAGCTATGCGGCCGATAATACGCGTCGCCAAATACCACTCCGATGTTTCCGGCACAAGATAATAGCCGATATGATCAATCGTCATGGTGACGATTGCGATGATTTTCATGGTTTTGGCGTTCATCTGGAATCCTCCGGTAAAGCAATGATTTTCAGGTTAAGAGCCGTCAAATGTCGATTTCCAGCATGACAGGACAATGATCGCTTCCGAAAACATCGTTCCAAATCTCCGCTTTTTTTATTTTGTTTCTGATCCGGTCGGAAACAACGAAATAATCAATTCGCCATCCGGCATTGTTCTGTCTGGCGTTGAAACGGTAGCTCCACCAACTGTACTTGACCACATCCGGGTGGGTATAACGGAAGGAATCCGTGAAGCCGGATTCCAGTAATTCCGTGAATTTGGTTCTTTCCTCGATCGTGAAACCGGCGTTTCTTGCATTCTGTTTCGGATTTTTGATGTCGATTTCCTCGTGCGCGACATTCAGATCGCCGCACAAAATGACCGGTTTTCTGCCATCGAGTTCTTTCAGAAATTCACGGAAATCGTTTTCGAAAGCCATTCGGTAATCGAGCCTTGCCAGCTCTTCTTGCGAATTTGGGGAATAGGTGTCGACGAAATAAAAATCCGGATATTCCAAAGCGATGACCCTGCCTTCTTCCGGATGGTCGCCCCTTTGCAGTCCCCTGATGACGGAAAGCGGTTCTTGTTTTGCATATACAAGCGTTCCAGAATAGCCTTTTCTTTCTGCCGAATACCAGTATTCATGGTAACCTGCGAAAGCGAACTCCTTTTGGTGCTCCTGCATCTTGGTTTCCTGAAGAGCCAAAAAGTCCGGTGAGGTTTCTTTAATAAAAGCATCGAATCCCTTTTGCATGACGGCTCGGAGGCCGTTTACGTTCCATGACACGAATTTCATCATCAATCATCCTTTGCAAACCGGAATTTTCCGGTTAAATTTCGTAGTCAAATTTACAAATCATGTTTTTCGTCCTATAATTGTAATGCATAGTTTGACAACAGGAAAGAGGTAATCATATGAAGCAAGGCGACATGGATCTCATGCGAATGGCTGTCAAAGAAGCCCGAAAGACCATGAATGAAAACATCGGCGGTCCTTTCGGCGCCCTGATCATCGACGAAAGCGGCAAGGTTCTGGCTGTCGCCTCCAATACGGTGCTTGGCGACCACGATCCCACTGCCCACGCCGAAATCAACGCGATAAGAAAAGCCGCTAAAGCAAAAGGAACCCACGACCTGACAGGCTGCACACTCTATACGACATGTTTTCCCTGCCCGATGTGCCTGGGAGCCATCATTTGGTCGAATATCAAAAATGTGGTCTACGGATGTCAAAAAGAGGATGCGGACGCCATCGGTTTTCGCGATGACTTCATCTACGATTTCGTCAAATCCGACATAAAAGACCCGGATATCCTCGGTATGAATCAGAAATACCGGGATGAGTGTCTGAAACTTTTTCAGGAGTATCAGGAATCTCACAAGGAAATCTACTGACAGACGGACCGTTCGGTCCGTTTTTTATTTGTCCGTTTCTTCGGCTAAACTGAAAAAATCTATTCCAACAATTTCTCTATATAACAGATTCCCATTCACTCTAGCACTTTCCATCAGCGATAAACGATCGCATTGCATGAACATGGTTGGTTCCGGCGTCTTAACAATCATATCCCTGGCTCCGTCAGTCAGCCTGATCTGTCTTGCAATGGTAAAATGCGGGCGGTATTCCCTATCGTCAACCTGAAAATTCATATTCCGTAACTTTTCTCTCAAAACTCCGACAAGTCCGGCTAGTTCGCTGCTTTTTTCGATGTTCCAAACCAGGATGTCATTAGAGCCGCGATTCGAGAAGAAACCCATGTTTCTTGTTTGGATGACAAATCCTTGATAAAAGAAATCACGAACAAGTTTTTTGAGTCTTATGATACCATCATTATCTATTTCACCCATGAATTCTAAGGTGAGATGTAGATTTTCCGGTTTTGTGAAATTGCCGGAAATCGCCATGTTTCGCATTTTCTTGGAAACAGTGGCCAACTTTGATTTTGCTCTTTCATCTGGTAAAACGGCAAAGAACAGGCGCATCTAAACGAACCGGCCGATTATTTGCCACCCATCGTCATGGCCATGACGGCCTTGGCGGTGTGCAAACGGTTTTCCGCTTCTTGGTATATAATCGAATGAACTCCGTCAATGACGGAATCCTCCACTTCGTTCCCGCGGTCGGCCGGAAGAGCATGCATGTATTTAACATCCGGGCTGGCTAGGGAAATCATTTTTTCCGTGCATTTCCAGCCCCGGTATTTTTCCAACAAATCATCCACCACGACATCCGATTGATTGTTTACCCAACTTCCCCAGTTTTTGGGAAAAACGACATCAGCATCGCGGTAGCCTTCCTCCATGTCATGAGTGATATGGAAAGACCCGCCGTTTTCCATGGCGTTCTTTTTGGCCTTCTCGATCGCCCAGTCCGGCAGATCGTATCCTTCCGGATAACAAAGCGTCACATCCATTCCATAGCGCGGGAATAGCAAGATCTGCGTCAGCGGGACACTAATCGGTTTCTTATGAGTTGTTGCATAAGCCCAGATAATCGACACTTTCAGTCTTTTCATCGTCGGTACGACTTCTTTGATCGTCATCAGATCCGCCAGTCCCTGCATCGGGTGGTATATATCGCATTGTAGGTTCATGATCGGGACAGTCGAATTGGCCGCCATTTCACGGATGTATTTGTTTCCAATTCCCCAAAAGCAGTTGCGGCAGGCGATACCATGGCCATAAGAAGACAAAATCGTAGCCGTATCCTTGGCGCTTTCGCCATGGGCGATCTGCATTTTCGAAGTATCGAGGAAAATGCCGGTTCCACCGAGTTCGGCGATTCCCGCCTCCATCGAGTTTCTCGTTCTCGTCGATTGCTCGAAAAACATTAAAAAAGCGACCTTGTCTCTCAGATAGGGTGTTTTTTTATTATGGAGAAAATCATATTTGAGTTTTTCCGAAACTTCCAGAAGTCTGTCAATCTCCGGTTTGGTCCATTCTTCCAAAGTTATGAAATGTTTTCCTTTGAATTGTGGTTTCATGTCATTTCTCCTTTTTCAGGTTTTCAATATAGTTTTTCGGGACGGCCGCATAAAGCGCTGCGGCTTTAACCAATTCTTTTTTCCAGGTTTTCTCATTGGGGGCGTGAGCTTCTTCTTCGTGCCCGGGTCCGAAGCCGACACAGGGAATGTTGTATCTTCCCATGATTGAAACGCCGTTCGTGGAAAACGTCCATTTATCCAGAACCGGTTCTTCTTTATATAAGCCTTTATAAGCCTCTGTCAAAGTTTTGCACGCAATATGGTCGGGCATGACTACCCAAGTCGGGAAAAACGACTCGGTTGGATAGACAAGTCCTTTGTAGGAAGGACGGCTGTAATCGTACATGTCGACGTTGGCGCCTGACTTTTTGACGGATGGCAAAGATCTGATCTCTTCCAAAGCCGTTTCGTATGTTTCTCCCATAGTTAACCGGCGATCAATCGAAAGTGTGCAGCCATCGGCGACGGCGCATCTGGAAGGAGACGATGAAAATAATTCTGAAACCGCCAATGTGCCTTTTCCGAGGAAAGGATCGTCTTTCAACCGATAATTCAATTTCTCGAGTTCCTCGATGATCGGAGCCATCTTGTAAATAGCGTTGTCTCCTCTTTCCGGCGCACTTCCATGACAGCTTACCCCGAAAGTCTGAACCCTGATCTCCATTCTTCCCCGGTGTCCCCGGTAGATGCGGCATGAAGTCGGTTCGGTAATCAAAACGAATTCCGGTCTGATCTTGTCCTCTTCGATGATGTATTGCCAACAAAGTCCGTCACAGTCCTCTTCCTGGACTGTGCCTGTAACAAGCAATGTGCAATCGTCTAAAATACCGAGTTCCTTGATGATTTTAGCGCCGTAAACCATCGAAGCCATTCCGCCTTCCTGGTCGGACGCTCCGCGGCCGCCGATCGTTTCATCGTCCTCGTAGCCTTCGTAGGGATCAAATTTCCAATTTTTGATTTCGCCGATGCCAACGGTGTCGATATGGGCATCCATCGCGATAAGATGGGATCCGTTTCCCAGCCGGCCGATGACATTTCCCATACCGTCAATTCTGACTTCGTCGAAACCGACTTTTTCCATCTCGGATGCAATTCTTTCAATGACTTTCTTTTCGTTGGCGCTCTCCGAAGGAATTTTGATCATGTCGCGAAGAAAACGGATCATTTCCGGCTCGTACTTTTGCGCCAGTTCCAGGATCTTTTTGTTTGTATCCATATCATTCTCTCCCACGGCGGTTTCTGATCAGTTCGTCGTATGCGAAAATCTTGTTGTATTCCTCATCCCAGAAATCCATATGTTTCATGCTATCTAAATATTCCTGGGTATAACCGAATTTCAGCCAGTCATTTTCTTTCTGGCGGAACAGTTTTTCCTTTTGAGCCGGTTCCCGGTAATCGACGATGTCTTCGATACCGTTTTTCCGGAATACATCCACAAACCAGCGACGCAAAACGAAATCGGCGGTTTCCAGATATCTGGTTCCCAGATTCTCAAGAACCGATTCGTAACGATCGAACCCGTCTGTCGCGATTGTCACGATATTGTCGTTGGGACCGAGGCGGAGATATTTTGCCATTTTTATGGCACCGATGATATTGCAGATGGAAGAGACTCCGAACAAATCCGTCAGGCTTTTGGCTATTTTTGGATCAACGCCGTTTTCCGCGAGGATCTCGGGCGCGTCATGAATGATTTTCAGTCCCTTTACCGAATCGTCGTCCTTGATCAGGGCGATGAAATCGGTGTTGAGGACGTTGTGGATCAGGGTGCACATCTTGTCTCCGATGCCTTCGATCCGGTGTTGTCCCCTACCGCCGTTCATCAATGTCGAGCATTCGTAAGGTTCAAGAGCGACCACTTTGGCATCCGGAAAAACCTTTTTGATCTGGTCGCCGGCAGCCAAGGTTCCGGCGCTGCCGGGAGCCGAGCAATAACAGGCGATCCGGTTGTTCCCGACGCCTTTAACGGCTTCGATGCAGGAATTCCCGGTCACATGCCGATGGAAACGGTAATTCGGTAATAATTCGAATTGGGCTAAGGAACGATTTTTCGGATTCTTCTTAAGTTCAAAAGTCCTTTCGAGAGTCAAAATGACATCCGATTCGGTGCCAGGCGTCAGATCGAGCGAGGCTCCGTATCTTCTGATCCGGTCATAACGCTCCTTGGACATATTGTCTGGCATGATAACAATGGCGTCATATTTCATCAGATTGCATATGTATGAAACGCCGATGCCGAAATTCCCGGTCGACGGCCCCAATATCGTATGCTCTCCCGGAACAATCGCGTTATCCACGCATCCTTCGATCAAAGTCGAATAAGCCGGTCCCACTTTGTGGGATCCGGACGGGAAGTATTTGCCTAGCAATACGACGATGTTGCATTCGACGCCGGTGAGTTCTTTCGGCAATACGATTTTGTTAACTTCGTTGTTTTCGTTTTTCCAGGTGATGTTAAAAAGATTCAGCGGATCAAGTTCGTTTTTTTTCGCTTCCAGAGCCTTGTTCCGCAATTCTTCGCCTAAGAGCGAGGGATCGAGCATTTCTTCGTATGTCGGTCCGAATGGTATTTTGTTCATGATATCTCCTTCTTGTTTTTCATATACTTTGCAAATGCCTCGATATCCGGTTTCAACAGGACGGGTTCTGGCAATGCTTCAAGTGCGTGTTTGGTGTCCTTGAGTCCGTTCCCGGTCGAGATAACGACAATTTTTTCGGTTTTTTGTATTACGCCGGTTTTCAAGGCCTTTATGAGACCGGCAGTGGCGGCGGAAGCCGCCGGCTCCGAGAAAACGCCTTCGGTTTTTCCCTGTAGTTGCATCGCATCCATGATCTCTTTATCCGACACCGCGATGAATGCACCGCCGGTTTTCTGGACAGCCCGCATGGCTTTGACGGGATTTCTGGGGATTCCGACCGCGATCGAATCGGCGATGGTATTCTCTTCTTCTGGTTCAATCGGTCCGTTTTTCCAAAACGCCTTGGCGATCGGATCGCAGCCTTCCGACTGGACTCCGAGCAGTTTCGGGATCCTATCGATCATGCCGGTTGAAGAGAAGTCGCATAAACCCTTGTATACGCCACCGATCGTACACCCGTCGCCGACTGACACAACGATCCAGTCCGGAACCTGGAAATCCAGTTGTTCGCAAATTTCATAGGCGACTGTCTTTTTCCCTTCGACCAGGAAAGGATTGATGGCGGCGTTGCGATTATACCAGGAATACTTTTCAATGGCTGCTTTCGACAGATCGAAAGCGGCTTTGTAATCTCCGTCGACCCGGATGACATTGGCGCCGTAAGCCAACAATTGGGCGAGTTTCCCGGCAGGTGCCCGTTTCGGTACGAAAATGACGCAGGAAAGACCGGCTTTGGCGGCGTTGCCTGCCAAAGACGACGCAGCGTTTCCGGTCGACGAACAGGCGATTGTTTGCGCATTTGTCTCCTTCGCTTTGACTACGGCAATGATCGAGGCGCGATCCTTGAGACTTTGAGTCGGATTAAGGCCTTCGTCCTTGATATAAAGATTTTCCGTTTCAAGCAATCTTCCCAGGTTGACGGCCTTGTATAAAGGCGTCATGCCCACTTTCAAAGTCGCTATTGTGTCTGTTTCCCTAACGGGAAGATAGGCGAGATAGCGCCAAATCGACTGGTTATTGTCCGCTTTTAAGGATTCCCGAGAAATCTGTTTTCCTATCGATTCATAATCGTATGTGACGTCCAGAATGCCTTTTTCTCCGCAATGCGGGCAGGTCAGGCCTGTGAACGTCTGCGGGTATTTACGATTGCAAATAGTGCAAACGAATCCGCTGATGTTTTCTAGGCTAATCTTCCATCACCTCCAAAGGGATGATTTTGAATTTGTTGACATCGAACAGCCCTTTGTCCGTCACCTTGAGTTCCGGAATCACCGGCAGGGACAAAAACGCAAGCGCCAGAAACGGATCGTCGATATTGGGATCGACGCCCATCTTCCTTGCTTGTTTGGACATCCTTTCCAGTTTCTGCTCGACATAGTGATAATCTTTTTGAGTCATCAAACCTCCGGTCTCCAATTGCAAATAATCAAAGATTTCATTACCATATACGAGGGCGATGCCCCCCTGGATCTCCCTAAGTTTGAGTGCGGCTTTTCTCATTGCCTCGTCGTCATCACCGATCACGACCATGTTGTGGGAGTCGTGGGCGATTGTCATGGCAAGGGCGCCGCCTTTGAGGCCATAGCCCCTGACAAGAGCGAGTCCGATGTTTCCCGTCATCCTATGTCTTTCGACTATAGCCAGTTTCAAGATGCCACTGTTTTTCTCCTGACGGTAATATCCGTTTTCCACCCTGACATTTTCTGTTAGCTTCCTAGTTGTGAGATTGTCCTTGTCAAAGCCGATCACATGGACTCTGTTTTTATGGAGTGGTATGGAAAAATTGAGCCTTTCGGGATCGAACCGAACGGTTTTTTCAACCGCTGGGTCATCAGTCGGAATGACGCTGAACAGAGCTTTGCCGTCCCTCGCAACCAGTTGGCCTTTTTTATAAACAAGCCGCGGAACGATTTTTCCGGGATCGTCGAAAACGATGAGATCGGCATAATATCCGGGGGCGATGCCGCCGGTGTTTTTGAGATTGTAACAGGTGGCGGTGTTGATCGTCGCCATTTTGATCGCGTCTACCATATCCAATCCGTTCTCGATTGCCATGGTGACGTTATGGTTTATATGTCCTTCCTTGCGGATGTCCTCCGGGTGTTTGTCGTCCGTACAGAACATCAGTCGGGACAGATTGTCTTTGTTAACGGCCTTAAGCAAGGTTTCTTCGTTTTTGGCTACCGATCCCTCGCGCAAATGGACATACATTCCTCGCGACACCTTTTCTCTCAGTTCCATAGCTGTCGTTGCTTCATGATCGGTTTTAACCCCGGCAAGAACATAAGCATTTAGTTCTTCGCCGGTAACGCCGGGCGCGTGACCATCGATCATTTTGTCGGCCATCACGTAGAGCTTCCGGTAAGTTTCCCTGTCGCCCCCGATGACACCGGGGTAATTCATCATCTCGCCCAAACCGACAATCGACTTCTCGTTTTTGAGCGCTCCGATTTCATCGGCGTTGATTGACGCTCCCGCGGTTTCGAAAACGGTGGTCGGAACGCATGAAGGAATCATTATTCTGACATCAAGCGGCACATTGGCCGATGATTCCAACATGAATCTAATGCCCGAGAGACCGCAAACATTGGCGATTTCATGCGGATCGGCGATGACGGTGGTCGTGCCGAGAGGAACTATCACTTTGGCGAACTGGCCGGGTGAAAGCATTGATGACTCGATATGTACGTGTCCGTCTATGAGTCCCGGGGAAACATAGGAAAAGCACATGTCGGTTTCCGTGATGCCTTCGTATTTGCCGATGCCGGCGATTATGCCTTCTTCGATGGCGATATCGCCGGTTTCGATCAAACCGGAAAAAACATTCACGATTTTGCAGTTTTTGAGTACGATGGCGGCCTTGTCGATGCCAAGCGCCACCCGGCGTAACTTTTCCTTGTCCATGCCCTACCTCTTTTCTAT
>ERZ795057.1996-NODE-1996-length-16309-cov-39.056355_pt1 | contig 16309 bp, 19 predicted proteins | sample MGYA00375141_ERZ795057 | MGnify/ENA primary metagenome ERZ795057 (study PRJEB30186, sample SAMN05720163) | activated sludge metagenome | isolation source: Anaerobic digester | place: Hong Kong | collected 2015-01-26 ... | reverse complement strand
ATTTTCCTCATTACTTCCTCCATGGGGTGTTGCGGAATGAAAATACCCCTGATCCCGGCTTTGTCAAATCTTTGCTTCATGTGCCGTGGCAAGAATTGACCGGCAAAACAAATGATGTATAATACAAATGTATACATTGGAGGTTCACATGGTAAGAACGCAGGTTTATCTCACAGAGAACGAGAGAGCAGGTCTGGAGGAGGTCGGCAGGGTTACCGGGAAGAAACAGTCAGAGTTGATTAGGGAAGCAATCGACATGTTCCTTGATTCAACCGGGGACAGTTACCGTGATTCCGTATTAAATGAAGCAGCAGGTATCTGGAAAAGCAGGGATGACCTCTCAGAAATCGGAAAAGCAAGGCTTTCCTGGAACAGGGGAAAGAAGTGATGCCAGCTCAGATCGTCATGGATACGGATATCCTGGTGGATTACCTGAGAGGATATCCGCCAGCTGTTGAATACATTCGCAGGAATGCTGATTCAATCTCCATCCCCGCAATGGTGACGGCGGAGCTTTACGCCGGAGCCAGGGATGAGGAGGAACTGGAAACGCTTGATCGATTCCTGGGGCTGTTCACATTAATCCCAATCACCGCTGGCATTGCCCGGGCAGGTGGTCTTTACGCGAAGCGGTACGGCAAGTCGCATGGTATAGGGTTGGCTGACGCGGTGATAGCCGCAGCTGCTGAATCCAGGGGCGCGGCACTGAAGACGCTGAACGTGAAGCATTACCCCATGTTCGGGAACCTGACGCCTCCATATCGGAAATAGTTCAGCTCTTCGCCTTCACAGCCAGGGCAACAAGTTTCCCCACCAGCTTCTTGAAGGGGTTAAGCTTCACATTCGTGTGGTAGTCGCTGTCCTTCAGGGGCAGGTAGTACTCGTAGTCCTTCGGTGAGATCTCTTTTGCCCATGGCGTGGTGAGGAAGGTCTTCTGGGCGTAGAACTGCACCACCTGGCCCAGGGAAGGCTGCCAGCTGGAGCTTTCCAGCTTCTTCAGGAACTTGCCTGCGGCCTTCGCGGTCTTCGTGGAGTTCCTGATATCCTCTTCTGAGATGTCCGGCGGGGTCGCCATGCCCAGTCTGGTTACCGAGCGTATGCCCCAGGAGGCGGCAACGTCGCCCATGTATTTGAGTACCCCTTTGAGCCCCATCACCCCGGTTGTTGAGATGACCATGCCGTGCTGCCCGTGGAGACCCGGGCGGTGGCAGAGGAATGAGAACCTGTCGATGAAGTTCTTCATGAGGCCTGTTACCTGGGAAACGTAGACCGGTGAGACTAACACGATGCCGTCGGCCAGCACCATGGCTTCCAGTGTGTCCCGTATGCTGTCCGGCAGGGGGCATTTGTCCACGCCGTGGAAGAGGCAGGCGTGGCAGCCCACGCAGGTCGCCAGGGAAAGATCCGATAGGAAGACGTACTCGAACTCAGCGTCGCAGAGCTTCTTCATCTCTTCCTCGAAGGCCCTGGTGAGAAGCCAGCTGTTCTTCTTCCTGGGGCTGCCGAATATCACCGTGATCTTCATGAACTACTCCCTTGCTGCTATAATGGCGAACTCTCCGTTCTCAGAACTGTACACCCCTCCTGCAACATCTCCAACGATCCTTCTGCTGCTGAACCCGGTGAACTCCGCGGCCAGTGACTCGGGGGTGAAGTGCTGAAGCCAGTTGTACACAACGAAATCCTCCCCTTGAGCGAAGATGGAGTACTTGTCCAGGGTTACCTTTTCATCGGGGTACTTGAAGGAGCTGTGAAACCCCCAGTAGTCCCCCGGGGCCCAGAAGCCGTCCATCAGGTTCCTTCCGAACTCCGTTTTTTCAGCAGCCGCATGGAAGGCCGCCATGGAGTACGCGTCCAGCAGCACCGCGCCGCCCGGGTTGAGGAGGTTATTGAACTTCCTCACCAGGGCTTTTCTCTGAACCGGGCTGAGGGCGCAGAAGTCGCACATTATCATGATGATGAGATCGAACCCGCCGGCGAATTCCTCCTCCAGGTAGTCGGCGCAGATGTACCGTACAGGAAGATGCTCTTTTTCGGCGGCCTTTCTGGCCCACTCAATGGAACCCGGGGAGAAGTCCACCCCTGTTGCCACCGCTCCCAGACGGGCCAGACGGGAGGCCATGAGGCCCGGGCCGCATCCCAGGTCAAGAACCCTTTTCCCTCCGCCCAGGCTGAAGGTCTCGGCGATCCACCAGGCGGACCTGTCCATGAACTCCCCTGAGCGGGAGGCGGCTTCTATGTCGCCGTTCAGGTGGAAGGAGAGCATCTGCCTGGCTATGTGCGGGTCGGTCCAGAGCTTCCTGGCAGTGTAGAACTGGAAGGGGGCGGGTCTGGCGGTGATATCCTCCAGTCTGTGGAACATGCCGCTCATGGTGTTTTCAGGAACTCCTCCCTGGTGATGGTGAATTGAAGATAACCGTCCTCGGAGGACTCTATCCGATGCATTCCCGTCTTCTCCAATATCCGGATGGAGGCTCCGTTGTCAACCGCCACTCCAGCGTCTATCACCGGAAGGTCCAGCGTGGTGAATCCGTGGTGGAGCATTGCCTCCGCGGCCTCGGTGGCGAATCCCCTTCCCCTGTACGCTTCCTCGACCACATAGAACAGGACAGGGTTTGGCCTGCCCTCGCCGGTGTTGTCCAGCCCGCACCACCCGGCGAAATCCCCCGTGCCCTTCATGAAGATGCCCAGGCAGAGGTGGAACAGGTTCCCCGGGGAGTTCCTCCGGTGGTTTTCCGCAATTCTTTGGATCATGTCGGCTGCGGCTGACTCGTCTGCGCCGTGAAGGGCTATCTTCGTGGAGTCTTCCTCTGCCAGTTCCCGCAGCACCAGTTCTCCAGATCTGATAGTGATGAGTTCCCTCACCTGAAATCCTTTCACTGAGTGAGACCGGCTCCGTGTCCGTTGCTCAAGGTGTTGCTATATTCATAACAGTGTCCGCCAGACAAGGAGGCTATAATGGCCAAGAGCCGCGACATGCACAAGGAAGAGAAGAAGAAGCCGGAGAAGACCCTCAAGGAGAAGCGCAAGGAGAAGAAGGCCAAGAAGTCAAAGGGTTAGTCTTCTTCCTGAGCTCGTTCGATATTTCAGGACCCCGGGGCTCGGCCTCAGCGCAGCCGCCGGGGTCTCTTAACATGGCTGCACGGCCCGGGCATTGCCAGTTCCAGACCAGTTTTCAACCTCGTCGGTTTGGTATAATAACCTTCAGCAATGTCATTGAGGGGGGGCCATGAAGAACACCTGGCATTCAGCGGATATGAAAAGCCTTTGGGAACTCACAGGTTCCGGAGAAGAGGGCCTCACGGCGGAGGAGGTCTCAAGGAGACTCGGGAAGCACGGCAGGAACGCACTCGAGGCAGCCGAGGGGCCATCTGCGTTCAAAACAATCTGGGACCAGGTCCACAATCCACTCATATACCTGCTCATAGGCGCGGCTGGCCTTTCCCTTGCCACTGGCCACTCCATAGACGCGGCGGTGATAGGTGCCGTGATCGTGCTTAACACCATTCTGGGCGCGGTTCAGGAGCTGAAGGCGGACAGGGCCCTGGAAGCCCTGCGGCTGATGGCGGTTCCCCACGCCAGGGTGATAAGGAACGGAGAGGCGGTAACGGTCTCTTCCGAGGAGATAGTTCCCGGCGATGTCCTTAAGCTCAGTACAGGGGACAGGGTTCCCGCAGACGCCAGGCTGTTCTCCTCGGTGGATCTGTACGCCGACGAATCTGCCCTCACCGGGGAAAGCGAGCCGGTACACAAGACCCCCGGGGAGGTTCCTCCGGGCACCCAGCCCGCGGACAGGGTCAACATGCTCTGGATGTCCTCAGCCATTACCCGGGGGAACGGCCTGGCGGTGGTTGTGGATACGGGAATGAACACCCAGCTGGGAAGGATAGCCGGTTCGGTGAGGGAGACCGAGCGGGGAAAGACACCGCTCCAGAAGAGGCTTTCCAGGCTTGGGCTTGTGCTGGGCGTTTCAGGAATGGGCCTCTCCGGGGTGATCTTCCTCCTTGGGCTCCTTCAGGGGCATTCCCCTTCTGAAATGGCCCTCTTCGCCATAGCAGTTGCAGTCTCGGCGATACCAGAGGGTCTTCCCGCGGTTATCAGCGTTACCCTGGCCCTGGGCGTTCAGAGAATGGCCGGGAAGAATGCGGTAGTAAGGACCCTCCCCGCGGTGGAGACCCTGGGATCAACAACGGTGATATGCAGCGACAAGACCGGCACAATAACCAGGAACAGGATGACCGTGACCCACGGCTGGACAGCCGCAGGGGAGATGACAGTCGATGCGGAGGGTTTCCACGGAACCAGCGACGATGGTGAACTGGGGATACTTCTCAGGTGCGGGGTGCTTGCCAACAACGCAACGGTCACCAGCGCAGGAGCATATGAAGGGTCACCCACCGAGAGCGCGGTGCTCGCGTCTTCCATCCACGGAGGGCTTGACCCCGCGGGGACGAGAAAGGCCTTCCCCAGGAAGGATGAGATCCCATTCTCCAGTTCCAGGAAGTACATGGCCGTGCTGTGCGGGGACTCCAGGCTCTACCTGATGGGCGCCGCGGACAGGGTGCTGGGGTTCAGTTCCCGCATCCTCGAAGGTGGGTCTCCCGGGGAAATTACTCCGGAGCGCCGGGAAATGATAGAGGAGCAGATCGAAGCCATGGCCTCAAAGGGCCTGAGGGTCCTTGCCGGTGCGTTCAGGGACCTCGGGGGAAACCCGGTCTCCATAACCGAAGATGACGCGGAGAACGAGCTTGTGTTCGCAGGTCTCTGGGGAATGGTGGACCCGCCCAGACCAGAGGCGGTGGAAGCCGTTGCCGCCGCCGGGGGGGCTGGAATACGGGTTGTGATGATAACCGGCGACCACGCCGTTACCGCAAGGGCCATCGCCGCCTCTGCGGGAATAGCCGCAGCCGGCGCCAGGGTGATCACAGGGGCTGAACTGGACGGTATGGATCAGAGCGCCCTGGAGGGTCTCGCCGGTGAGGTGTCCGTCTTTGCCAGGGTAACCCCGCAGCACAAGCTGAGGATACTCCAGGCCCTGAAGAGCCGCGGGGAGATAGTGGCCATGACCGGGGACGGCGTAAACGACGCCCCGGCCCTGAAGGGCGCCGACATAGGCATAGCCATGGGAAAGACAGGCACCGAGGTGGCCAGGGAAGCCGCTGACATGATCCTTACCGACGACGACTTCGCTACCATAGTGGAGGCGGTGGAGGAGGGGAGGACAATCTTCTCCAACCTCAGGCGGGTGGTCTTCTTCCTGATCACCACCAACCTGGGGGAGATACTCACACTGGCGACGGGGCTTGCCCTGGGAATGCCGCTGCCCCTCACCGCGGTGATGATACTTTGGATAAACCTGGTCACCGATGGCGCCTGCACCATACCCCTGGGAATAGAGCCCGGTCACGGCAGCGTGCTGAGGCAGAAGCCCAGGCCTCCTTCGGAGGGTATACTGGGCGGGGGATTTCTGAAAAGGATATTCATCTTCGCCCCGATGATGGCAGCGGGGACGCTGTTCCTGTTCAGCAGGGAACTGGCTGGCGGAGAGGTGCATGCCCGCACCATGGCCTTCAACGCACTTGCGGCTTTCCAGTGGTTCCAGGCGGTGAGTTCCAGGTCCCTCACCTCTTCGGTGTTCTCGGTGGGTTTCTTCAGGAACAAGTGGCTCTGGGCAGGCATACTTGCCTCCGTGGTCCTGCAGGTACTCGTGACCCAGACCGGAATCGGCCAGGCCATCTTCGGTGTTCAGGCCCTTTCGGCATCGAACTGGCTCTGGATAACCGCGGTGGCGTCGTCTGTGCTGGTGGTGGACGAACTGCTGAAGATCATGAAGTTCTACGGGAACAGGAATGGATGATCGCCATTCAGCGTGATTGCTGCTGCTCATGGGATAGAGTATTGTTCTAATAATGGTGCTTCAGATGGGGGCATTACCTGTGTTTATTGGAAGGAGGGGATAATGTACTGTATCGTTCTTGCCGCCCTGGTCTTCAATGGTCTGGGAGACAACGGGGCAATACAGGCTGCGAATACTGATCCCTTGACAGATCCCGTGCCCTGTGCCGACATCTCACTTTCTCTGGTGAGCACTTTCTCCGCTGAGGGTAAGGCATTGGGGCTTTACATGATCGAGGAAACCGCCCTTCTCGGGGTGAATAACACCGGGATGAAGGTATACGGCTATTCTCCCACAACCGGAACTGTGAACATGGAGATCAGCCTGGATCCCTCCAACACCAGCTGCTTCGGAGCGGCTTTCGATCCTGCTTCCGCCGGCACCTTCTACACCAATGACTGGAGCGGGGACGACCTGTTCTACACGCCGGACTGGGGCACTACCTGGAACACGGTGTTCGACCCGTCCTTCAGCGCCGGCAGGGGCATGGATTTCGATGGAACCCATTTCTGGACCACCAACGGCACAGGGAGCATCATAAGGTTCATTCCCGAGTACACTCCCTTTGATGTTCTCAGCGTGCCTGAGACCTCCGGTCAGCTATCGGGGATAACCGTTTTCCCCTGGGAAGGCGACCTTGCGGTTGCCGTTACCTCCTACGGTGCTTCCGGTATCTGGGTCTATACCTGGAACGGAACCGCGCTTGAGTACCTTGGATTCGGTGCGCTTCCCGTTACTCCGGAAACCTCCTACGGACTGGCTTACAGCGAGGACCTCAACAGCATGTTCTTCAGTTACCAGGACTCCTCGGACGACTTCCTGATAGCCCGGCTGAGCATTGAGATAAGCCAGGCCCTGACACCAAGCACATGGGCTGCGGTGAAGGCTTCTTTCTGAGGTTAACAAAGGATTAACAGTCCCTTCCTATTATGTGTCAATACTCCAGAGAAGGGATTACAAATGGGAAAGACCAGGGTGCTTTTCCTGTGCACCGGAAATTCAGCCAGGAGCCAGATGGCGGAGGCTTTTCTCCTGCTGCTCGGAGGCGATTACTTCCAGGCGCTCAGTGCCGGGCTTGAACCGGTTCCCATCAACCCGTTCACCATAGAGGTGATGAGGGAAGCCGGTATCGATCTTGAGGAACTGAACCACAGGAGCAAGAGCCTTCTGGACGAATCTTCGACAAGCAGGTACACGTGGGCTACCTGATAACCGTTTGCCGCAGCGCCGAGTCCAGCTGCCCCATTTACCCCTGGGCCGGTGTAAGGGAGTTCTGGGACCTGGAAGACCCCGCTGCGTTCCAGGGTGGCAGGGAGGAAAAGCTGCAGTTCTTCCGGGACACCAGGGACATCATACAGCAGAGGGTCCTGGAGTTCATCGAAAGGGTGCGGAATCAGTAGCTCATCAGGATGGAACTCAGATATGGGAAAAAGACAACGGGGCAGCAATGAACTGCCCCGTCTTCCGTATTACGCTATCGGGTATCAGAAGAGGTAGGATACTCCAGCTTCCACTGACACATAGTTCAAATCCACAGGTGTGGTGGCCGTTCCGATCTCGATATCCCTGGAAAGGCTTCTGAAACGGACACCGGGGGTGATGCTCCAGCGGCTTCCCACAGGGATGGAAACACCTGCTCCGGCTTCCCATCCAACACCATGTTCAGAATCGGAAACCAGTTCGCCCTCGTTGTCTTCCAGCTCCACGTGATTCAGGGTTGCGCCAGCCCTGATGTAGAGAGCCGCGGGGCTGAAACACATCGGGTGCTGGTACCTTAGGCCCAGAAGATATCCGGTTTCCTCAACGTCGATGTCGGCGCCGGCAAAGGAGTTCTCGGTGTTGAAATGATGGTAGCCCCAGCCTCCGTAGATCCAGAGGTGCTTCTGCAGCCTGTAGGAGATCGTGGCATCCAGCCCGAGTCCGGAACTCAGCTCGGCGTCACCGAAATCCTTCGTTGTGAAGGCGGGTCCTCCCTGGAGATCAGCGCTCCAGCGCTCTTGAGCAGCAGCCTGAGGTGCGCCGACAAGCAGAAGCAGAACCACAAATCCGGCAGCGAATGTATATCTCATCGGTATCCTTTCATGATCGTTGGAGTTGTTCCCGGGAAAGGTAAAGCATAATACAATGCACTGGTAAAAGTCATAAAAAGCATGCTAAAAACATAAAATAAGCAAAAAAATTATATATACAATAATAATAATATTACTTTGCTTATACCAATTTGTCTGGATGCACCCTTTATCGGGAAGCTATCTGCAGATGACAAGCCTTCCCGCACATGAACGGTTGTCAAGTCCGACTGTGACTAGATAGATGCCCGGCGGTAATCCGCTTACATCGAGGGGGGTCGTTCCTTGCTGTGCCTGTTCCCGCAGAACCACCCTGCCGCTGAAATCGAAAACGGATATGGAAGCATTCGCTGCGGTCTCCACATAGGCTGCCGAGGAAGCCGGCGAGGGGGACACCTTCAGTGTAAGACCGGGGTTCAGAGGACCTTCTTCAATTCCGCTGGGGCTGTTGGGAACCGCAAGGGAAGCAAGGGTGGCGGATGTTGCCTTGGCTATCTCCGTTCCGAAGGGGAAGAACTCCATGTAGTTCTCCAGCAGGTCCTCCGAGGTGTGGTACCAGGGGGGGAACAGGTACTCGTCGCCGCCAATCGCTGTGAAACCATATACCCAGAAGGAAACATGGTCGCTTCCGCCGCCATAAGTAAAGTTCTTATGGGTATCAAGCTGAGGAACATAGGTGTTGGTGCAGGAAATGAAATAGTCGGCAAGGTCCTCGGCGAAATCCGTATGGTTGATATTGAGGATCGAGTAGTCGCTGGGTCCTATCTCAGGTCCGTAGAGTATCATGTCCAGGTTCAGAGCGGCTATGATGGAATCGCCGTTCATCCATGCCTGCTCGGCGTAGTAGTTGCTTCCCACCAGCCCGGCCTCCTCTCCTCCCCACAGGCAGAGGATCACCGTCGAGTCGAAGTTGTACTTCACCATTGCCCTGGCGGCTTCCATCACCGCGGCTGCGCCGCTGGCGTTGTCATCCGCTCCGGGGAATATCTCGTAATCGTTGTGGCCGCAGTCCAGGTGCGCTCCGAAGAGGTAGATCCTTTCAGGATTAGCCGTTCCCGGATAGGTCACTATGATGTTCTGGGATGAGTCGCCGCTTATGGGAAAGTTCTGTATCTCCACAGGGCAGCCCTCCCGGACCAGCCAGTTCACCGCCCAGTCCCTTGCCGCTGGGAAGGAGTCGTTACTCCAGAACCTGTTCTCGAACTGCTCAAGCCTTCCCACGATGGAGATGATGCTGTCCTGGCTTATGGAGGCCACTATCTCCGCCACATCATCGTCGAACCCCGCCGCGTCAGGAATAAGGCCGTAGTTCGCAGGGGCCCGCATCTCCCGCAGCAGTCTGGCCGCAGAAGTGGGGGTGGGAACGCTTCCGGGATCGGGCAGGGTTATTGCTATGTCAGCATCCCTGTAGACCACCTCTCCGTAGTTCTCCAGTGATTCGCCGGGGTGAAAGGCCCTGGGGTAGACCATGAAATAGGCCTCCGGGGTGTTGCTCTCGTTGTCCAGAACTCGGCAGTCACCGCCTGGAGTTCCCACGAAGACCGTTTCCTCTGAGTTCCTGTAAACCTGTACAGCCGTGAGCCCCTCCGGAAGCGGCAGGGAGTTGGGAAGGGAGAAAAGGGCTCCCTGCAGGAAAACGGCTAGTACCATGGCTGATGTTGAGCAGAGCATTACTACCTCCCTTCCGTTACTACAAGTTTCAGGGAATGTGGTTCACCGTTCACTGATGCCCTGATCAGATACAGTCCCGGGGAAAGGTCGGCTATCCGCAGACCGTGCTCTCCCGTGGGATAGTCGGCTGAGCTGAGATCCATGACAGCCCTTCCGCAGATGTCGTAGACTGCCAGGGAAACCGCAGCCGGCTCTTCCAGGAGGAATCTCAACTCGGCGGCCCCCGGGGCCGGGTTGGGGGAGACTCCGATGAACGGCGTTGCTCCCTGGGCTTCCACCCCTGTGGGGGAAGTGGTCAGCTTGATCTCATAGAGGGTCGATGGTACGAAGTCTCCCTGGGCGTAAAGGGTAATCAGATACTGGCAGTAGGTGTCGCCGGGTTCCACGAATGATGTGATGTCCTCTATCTGTTCAATAAGCACCTCCGACCACTGCCCCATGGCATTCGGGTCGTCCGAGGCCCTGAACCTCATTATCGAATTACCCTGCACATCGGACTCCATGAAGAGGGGGAACAGCTGATCCAGGGAGTCGCAGTGGAGGATGGAGGAGCTGATGGTCGCCGATGGATGGTACGTGGTCTGGACCGCGCCTTCGCACCAGACCGCCCGGTCCTGGTAGTAGCAGGCCCCCGCAAGGTCGAGGGTTGCCTGGCCGTCGATATTCGCCACGACCATGTCGCTGAAGCCTGAGGTCCCCAGGTCCGACTGGTATATGAGCCAGATACCGGTCTCGCTCTTCAGGCATACCGTTGCGTAGTCGAGAAGGGGGCTGGATGAGATGAGGTCGTTATCTCCGTCCTGATCAAGGTCCGAGAGGATGATGCACATACTCCGTGAGTTCCCCACCGTGGAGCTGGTCCATTCATCCGAGGGGTTACCGGGGTTCTCGAATGTGCGCGTTCTGAAGTTCGAAAGACTCACCGCCGCTATATCGGGGAGGCCGTCTTCGTTCAGGTCGCCGGCGGCTATGTCCTCCAGGACGCCTACGGAGTCAACTACTGAGTACTTCTCCCATTGGGGGGCGGTGTAAATGAAGATGCCTCCCTGGTCGCCTCCGGAGACCGCAAGGTCCAGTGTGCCGTTGTCGTCGAAGTCAGCCACCGCCGCGTTTTCGGCGGGCATCAGGGGATCCACCTGTTCCACCGACCATGATGTTCCAGTGCCGTCAAGGTTCCAGCATATGAAGACCCCCTCCTCCTCCGATGCGCAGAGGATGTCCGCATCCCCGTCGCCGTCCAGGTCTTCCACTTCTATCTCCCTGGGGGAGGCTGACTGATGCACGAGTGTTGATTCCCAGGTGGAGCCGCCTGGAAGGGGATTCCCGTACCAGAGGATGTCTCCCTGCAGGTAGTCGCAGATCGCGATGTCATCCATTCCGTCTCCGTCGAAGTCCGCCAGGCGGAGGGAGGTAATGGAGAGACCGGTGCAGGAGACCTCGTAAGAACTCCAGGAAGCCCCTCCGTTCTGAAGGCATACTCGAATATCCCCAGAGTACCCCGCCACAGCCGCATCCGCCAGCCCGTCGCCGTTCAGATCGGAGGAGTCGATGGTGTAGGCTTCATTAAGGCCCTCCAGAACGGTCTGATACTGGAGAAAGCCGGCGGCTTCGCCGCTGGACTGTATGGAGACCTGGCCTGGAGTATCGTGGTATGCGTTGTTGTTCTGGTTGTAGAAGTCGGTCCACTGCTCAACCGGGCCGGGCTGCCCGGAGCCTCCGCTCCAGTCGGTCTGGATCCCGGGGTCGGCTGCTATCACCGTAGTGACAAGAAACAGTATAACTGAAGTCATCGTATTTCGACCTTTCGATCGGCTAGCCTCAAAACAGGCACGACACAGAGAAACCGTTCTGACAAGGTCTGATGTCGAAGCAGCTGATATCCGTTCCCTTGAGCAGCATGCATCAGATACCCATGGAAGCACCAGCGGACCAGAGCCAGCTGTCTTTCCCGGACCCTCCTGAAACGATCCTGTATACACCGCCTGAAAGATGCAGCATCGTCAACCCGGCGGAGACATTGGTACCAAGACATGTCAGACCCGATTCCCTGTCGCCCAGTGGATCCCCCCATGTTCTCAGAATGGAGAACGCAGAGCCGATGCTCCACAGCGGGAGAGAACTGTACTTCCCCACTGTCATGCCCAGATCCAGTCTTCCCCCGCCTGGTCCAGCCTCCACCGAAGCGAAGGGACCAATGTATGCTCCGCCGGAAAGAAGGGTCTGCCTTGCTGCGCCTAGCGTTCCCGTCAGTTTGAGCGGGTCTGCATAACCTGTTCTTGCCACGGGGAACCACAGAGTACCGGAAGGAACATGACCCGGTGGAGGAGCAGAAAGGGAGACCATGGGGATGACAAGTGCTGTCAGGAGATAGAGTGATATTAACCTTCCCACTGCGTAAAGCCTTTCAATGATAAGGGAAACAGTTCAGGTGCAATTATGGGCCACTTTTTGAAGAACCGCAATCCGCACGCGCCCATGCACCGGTGAAACAATGAATGTTGACGAGGTGGTTTGTGGAAGTTATATACCATCCATAAACCATCCATATGGATGGAGAAAGGAATCAGAGATGAAGACCAGCGATACCGAAAAGATAACGATCAACCTGGGCCCCGCAGACCTGGGAAGGCTAGATCTGCTTGTGGACCAGGGCATCTACTCCAGCAGGAGCGACGCCATAAGGACAGGTGTAAGGAATCTGTTCGAGAAGCACCAGGATGTGATCGATGATGTGAAAAAGAGGACCTCAGCCGTTCTTGGAGTGCTGGTGCTGGGAAAGAGCGACCTGGAGAAAGCCCTCTCCAGTGGAAAGAAGCTGAGCCTGAACATCATAGGCATGCTTGTGCTGAAGGAAGACGTAACCCCTGAACTCGCCTCGAGGGCCATAGAATCCGTCAGGGTCCATGGCGCCTTCAGGGCTCCGGAAGCGGTGAAGAAGGCGCTTCTCGGCTAGGGCATTCCAGCAAGCCGGAGCAGCTTCTCGATAACCCCTGCATAGCGGTCGATCTTATTTATCAGAAGCGCTTTTCTTTGGTTCTCGCCGGAGGCGTTCTCCATGCCTTCGGCGAGTTCCACGATAAGGTCGAGTTCCTGTTCGCTGAATACGCCTTTGATCTCGGCCTCTTCGAACCGAAGCCAGCCGGCGGCCTGCTTGTACCTGTTTACTATCCTGCATTCCGCATCCCTGTACTTATCGCGTATCTCGTTATAGCCGGGCATCGTTCATCCTCGCTACGGCAGTTTCTCCACGAAGGCGGATACCGTTCCTGTAATGGTCTGTGAATCTATTCCCGTTAGGCTCCCTATCCTCTGCTCTATTTTCGACCTGGCCTCATCCAGGGTTTCCTGGGACTGGAGGTAGGCGGTTACGATGTCGTTCACCTCGGTGAGGAGCAACGCGTTCGTGCGTGCCTGAAGGATCAGCGTCTGCTCCTTCATGGCGATCTCCGCCTGTATGCTATCCCGCACCATGGACGCGAGTGTTGCGGTCTCAAGCATCTGTTCGTCGGTGAGCTGCGCGCCAGGGGAGAGGCCGTACTCTGCCCTGATCTCCTCCAGTGCATAACCGTGAATCTCATCCCACCTTTCGCTGAGCTCCTCCCGTTCCACTTCCGCCAGGGTGTGTATCAGTTTTTCCACCTCTTCCTGGTAACGATTTATTCCCACGGAGACCTGGTGGTTCAGCACCGAACCGTCAGCCGCAACGGTGCCGCAGCCTGTAACGGCAAGCAGGAAGGTCAGGCCGGCAATGGCAGTTCTCATTTCATTCCCCCCTTATCCTTACTTTATGAATCAAGATATTGACAGTTGTGGCCGTCATGTCAACTTCGTAGTATTGATGTGAACCACTCCTTGAAAGGAAGCCTGCAGTGAGGAACCTGGTGTTCTGCTCCGACGGAACCAGCAACACGGCCAGGGACAGGACAAACGTTTACCAGGTGTACTCAATGCTTGAAGAGACCCCTTCTCAGATAAAGGCCTACGACAGAGGGGTGGGCACCCGTTTCGGCAACGTACTCAGGGGATGCGCCTTCGGAGTGGGCCTGCACCTGAACATACTAGACGGCTTCCGCTTCCTCTCGAAGAACTACCGGGAGGGGGACCGGATCTACCTTTTCGGCTACAGCAGAGGGGCCTACACGGTGCGGAGCCTTGCCTCCATGATCTGCCTCTGCGGCCTGGCTCACGGTGATTTCGACGAAACGACCATCCGGAGCTTCTGGAAGGCCTACTGCGCCAACAGGAGACCGGAGGAGTTCAGGAAGAGGATGGCCGGGGTTGAAGCAAGGGAAGCTCCCGTGGAAGCGGTTTGCGTGTGGGACACTGTGGGTTCCATCGGAAGGCAGACCAGGACCGAGGACATAAGGAAGAAGCTTGCCCACCGGTACCACAGGATGACCGTTCACCGGAACATCAGACGCATCTATCACGCGGTGTCCATCGACGAGAGGAGGACCCAGTTCTTTCCGCACCTGCTCTTCGGTCAGGTGGAGAGCCCCTGCACAATAGCGGAAGAGGTATGGTTCCCCGGTGTGCATTCAGACATAGGGGGCTGCTACAGGGATGAGGATCCGTCACTGGGAGAGGTGACCCTTTCATGGATGATATCGAAGGTTGCCGAAGAGCTTGAGTTCCGGGAAGGAGCCGTTGAGTCGCTGCGTCCTGACCCTCTCGGGAGGATGCACAACAGGGAGGGGGGCCTGATCTTCAGCTTCTTCAGGAAGAGGAACCGCCCCGTCCGCAGGGGAAGCGTTCTTCACCGTTCCGTGGTTGAGAGGATAGCTTCCCCGCCGAAAAGCTACCACCAGCACAGGGAGCCATCGGGGAACTACTGCCCCCTGGCCCTGAACTTCTGCAGCTTTTCAGATCCTCCCGAGTTTGGTATACCGAGGAACTACACAATAGAGAATGATCAGTTTGCTTCAGGAGGGAATGAGAATGAAGATCAGGCTTGATACCCTGGAAAAAATGCCCGCAGCCGTGGACAGCTACGGCGAAAAAGTCAGTGCTCTGCTGTGTCTGGGAAGCCACCTTAGGGACCAGCCCTTTGCACTGGTGAGCAAAAAGCTCTTCGGTGGCTCCGGTGAGGTCTTTACCCGGGACAGGTACATCTCGTTCAAGTCCAACGGGGGCTTCACGAAGCTGAAGGAGCAGGTTTCCATTCCATATTCCGAGGTAACCGTCTTTGAACCCTCCAACGGTTCCACCGGCCTCGACTGGCACTTCAGGAGCGCAGACAGCTCCTTCTCCATAGGGCTTGTCTACTACGGCAGCGTGAAGGGGATCGCCCCCAGGGACATCTTCTGGTATCAGATGAAGGAGTTCCCCCCAAGGTCGGGAGCTTTCTTCAAGCTGCTCTCGGCGGTGGTACCGGAAACCGGGTTCACCTCCTCGCTCAGGCCCTCCTCTGTGAAGCGTGACATTGAGGATGCAATGAGCCTGCTTCAGGGGAACTCCACCCCGGAGGCCAGTGATCCATACCCTGAGTTCACCGCCTTCCAGGCAGCCTTCTCCAGGTTCCTGGCCGGAACGGCAATGGCGAACGATGACAACACAGACGACTACCTCGAGATCTTCAGGGGTATGGACACAGCCTTCGCGGCGATACTGAAGAAGCTCATGGCGGATTACAACGCCGGTATGGGGGGCATGTTCAGCGGCGAACAGCGGATATACGATGCCGACGAGAAGTTCCAGAGACTGTCATCTCTATGGTACCTCAGGCAGATGGCCAGCCTTCACTTCGCTTCAAAGCACCTGGCTAAGGAGGACATCCGCCACTGGTCACTGAAGGTGCTCAAGCCAAGGGCAAGAAGGTACAGCAGCAATGGACGACCCACCATAGAGATCAAGCTGCCGCCTATGGAAGACTACGAGGAAGCACTGGCTGCTCTGGACTGACGGGTAAAAGCCCTGGGACTGTTGTTTCCTGGAACACTTGACGAAGAGATCCAACTCAGCTAATTTAGACGTGTCTAAATTTGGAGAAGGCTTTTTTTTTGACCTTCAATTTAGACGTATCTAAATTTATTAGAATCATAGAAAGAAGGTGCGGTTGTGTTTTCAAGAATGGTTACTGTCTCTCTGCTGATATCCTTTGCGGCGGCGGGTGGTGAATACATGCCTCAGGTGCATGCGGACATCATACTGGACTTCCTGTCGTTCTCGGGCGACTCAGTTTACAGCGCCCAGGGCTATCCTATGGAGGAGAGCGATCGCTTCCGAATACGGAAGGCGGCTGTTTCGCTTCACGGCAGGGCAGGCGATATGGTCACCTACGAAGCTGAGGCCGCAATGGCTTCATGCGCCGGGGGCACCGGGCTCTCGATAATGGAGGCGGGCGTGTTCCTGGAACCTGAGGGGTCTCCAGTACGGCTGGGAATGGGGCAGCTCCACGCCATGAGGGGATTCTCCATGGGGGAGGAGTGCGGTCATTCACTCCTGTTCGAAAAGCCTGTGTGGAGCAAGACCCTCTCTCCAGCCTGTCACAGTCTGGGGGCACTTGTCGAGTTCGAGATATTCGGCGGCTTGTCCGGTCAGACAGGGATTTACAACGGGCCCTCAGGCAGTCTGGAAGACAGCTGGGACGCCGTGGGCTGGCTTGAGTGGGCTTCCCCGGTGGATGGTCTGAGCCTCGGCGGCTTCATGGAGAGGACCCATCTGGAAATGGATC
>ERZ795057.1993-NODE-1993-length-16316-cov-7.626530_pt1 | contig 16316 bp, 17 predicted proteins | sample MGYA00375141_ERZ795057 | MGnify/ENA primary metagenome ERZ795057 (study PRJEB30186, sample SAMN05720163) | activated sludge metagenome | isolation source: Anaerobic digester | place: Hong Kong | collected 2015-01-26 ... | reverse complement strand
GTCCACCTGTTCGAAAGGTAGTCCCGCTCCCCCTTCCCCAGTTCCGGGAAGAGCATAAGGCATATCTTTTCAAGGGGATATCCCAGAGTCGCTGTTATTGCCTCCCTTGACGGGGCCTTAACATCGCCGTAATCCCCCGATTTCAGAAGGGAATCCACTGCCTCGGCAAAGGCCTCCTCAAGGATATTCCCCGCGTCATAAATTGTCCCGTCTATATCAAAGGCCAGGTACACCGGTTTTGTCATAAATTCCACCTTAATCATATCTCACAGAATATCGAAGCAGACCAAAAACTGATAAAAAAATTAACACAGATTAACACGGATACAAAAACAATTATCAGATTATTATTCATTATATTCGATATACCGTTTAACTTCCCTTATCCCTTTTATCTGTGTGTATCTGTGTCACATGTTTTATAAAATCCCTGCGCCTTTGCGGGAGACATTTATTTTTTACAAAAATCATAAAAATCAGGGCCTCAATTGTTACTGTCAAATAAAAATTTCAGCAATTACATCCCCCCTCAAATTATTTTATTGACTCAGAGTTCCAAATCTAAATAAATTAAGCCATATAAGGAGAAATTTCTTGGATACTAAAGTAAAAATCGGAAATCTGGTTCTGAAAAACCCGGTAACAGTCGCCTCGGGCACTGCGGGTTATGGCGAGGAACTTTCAAAATACATGGACATAGCAAAAATAGGTGCAGTCTTCACAAAGGGCCTATCAATTAAACCGAGGAGAGGAAACCCCGGGAACCGGATACTTGAGACGCCTTCAGGTGTACTCAACTCAATAGGCCTTGAAAATGTGGGGATGGAGGAGTTCATAGACAAAAAACTCCCCTTTATTTTTAAAGCAGGGGCCACCCCCATCCCTAATATCGCGGGCCATTCCATTGAAGAAAATGTTGAGATGTGCAGGGTGCTCTCCACGACAGAGGGGATAGAAGCGGTTGAGCTGAATGTCTCCTGCCCCAATGTAAAGCAGGGGGGGATGGCTTTCGGCACGAACATGGAGGTATTCTGCGACCTGCTTGAGAAGGCCCGGAAGGTTACAGAATGCGCGCTTATTGTTAAACTTTCACCAAACGTGACTGATGTCTCAGCTTTTGCCGCCGCGGCTGAAAAGCTCGGGGCTGACGCGGTTTCTGCTGTAAACACCTTTCTGGGAATGAAAATCGACATAAAAAAAAGAAAACCCTATTTCAACAACAAGGTTGCGGGCCTGAGCGGTCCGGCGATAAAGCCTATGGCTGTCCGCATTGTCTACCAGGTATACGAAAAAATTTCGATACCCATTATAGGACAGGGCGGGATATCCGATATAGAAGATATGATTGAATTCATAATGGCCGGGGCCTCAGCAGTATCGCTCGGCACAGCGAACATGATTGAACCGGCGGCTTCCGAAAGACTCGTCACTGACCTTGAGAATTATATGAAACATGAATCGATTAATTCCCTTTCAGAGATTATCGGGGTCGCCCATTAAAAAGAATTTTCCGGCATTACCTTTTTTCAGCACTTTACTATAACAGCTTATTCTTTTACAGGAGGGGATATGAAATTCTGGAACAAAACCCTTAGGGACATGGATGAATACATCCCGGGTGAACAGCCCGCGGACATTGACGAATATATAAAACTCAACACAAACGAAAACCCCTTTCCGCCTTCAGAGAAAGTGATGAAAGCAATAACAGAACATGTTGACGGGAACCTGAGAAGATACCCTGATTCAAAGGCGAAGAAAGTCAGGGAACTGTTCGCAGAGCAGAACAACATCTCTCCAGACAATGTTTTCGTGGGAAACGGTTCTGACGAAATATTCACCCTGATTTTCAGGGGACTCATTGAAGATGACGGAATCGCGGCGTTCCCTTATCCGTCATACTCCCTTTACGACACTCTCGCGCAGGGGAACGGCATAAAATATGAAAAAATCAACCTCACTGACGACCTGCAGATTGACCTGAACAAATTCCTGGTAAATAAATATGACATGGTCATCATTTCCAATCCCAATAACCCCACAGGAACATATGTCAGCACAGGGAAAATAAAAGAATTCCTGAATATATACAAAGGGCTCATGATTGTGGATGAGGCATATATAGATTTCTACGGGGGCTCGTCCCTGGGACTTGTCAATGAATACGATAACCTCATTGTAACGCGTTCATTCTCCAAGTCCTATTCTCTGGCAGGATTAAGGGTGGGGCTTGCAATAGCGAACCCGGATATAATCAACGGCCTGATGAAGATTAAAGATTCATACAACGTTGATATGCTGGCCCTTGCGGGAGCTGAAGCGGCGCTGCTTGACACCAGAACATTTGAATATAATCTCAGGATGCTTCGCAACAACAAGGAATACCTTGAAGAGAGACTTACTGATATGAATTTCACCATAATCCCTTCAAAGGCGAACTTTATCTTTACAAAACACCCGGAAATAAGCGCGGGAGAGCTATATGAAAAACTGAAAGAGGAAAAAATTCTTGTTCGTCACTTCAAAGGAGAGATCCAGTCTGATTATTTAAGGATCACCATAGGCTCAATGATGGAGATAAAGAGGCTCTGTTCGGCCATTGAGTCAATAACAGGGGGCGGGGAATAGCCCCCTGATAGTTTATATAGGCAGGAGTATAATTCTCCCCCTGCTGTTTGTTATACTGCCCCGCTGAAACATCTCGTTAGCGGTGAGTCTTTCTTCAACGAAAAGAGCAACATCCTCCTTTTTTATCCAGATATTGACCTGCTGATCTATGCTGCCGTCTCTCCATTTAAAACCAATAACAATTCCGACCACTTCCTTTTCAGATCGGACAAAACTGTATTTATATATTTCATCAGCAATCTCGGCCACATACTCCTTAATCAGTTTAACTGAAAATCTGCTGTAATTAAGCCTGTTTTCATTATTAACAACAATATCAAATCCGAAGAAAAGCCTGTCAGGCCTGTTCGATTTTTTATCATAATAGAAACCGACGCTGCCGATCGATATATCCATATCCTGCTGTTCGGCCATGTCCCGGGCCAGCCCGATAATATCCTTTTTATATTTTTTCTGGTAATATGCCCCGTTGGTGGAATAGGAATTTATATCAACAAGATAATCCTCGTATTTCACACCCTCATTTCTCACTTCCGTGCCTTCAGTTCCCCGGCCGTTTTTCAGGCCATTTTTGTCACCCCTCACATCACCGGAGGACGCACAGGCTGCTGCGGAAATCATCATTGTAACGAGAATTGAATAAAAGCTGACCCTTAAACGGGAATTTTTAAAACTCATACACCTGCTCCATGATTTATATTATCTGTACTGATATTATTATCGGAAAGGGCGGGTAGAGACAAAAAACTTTTCACTATTTCCCCTGAAATTATTCCAGATGCAAACAGCCTCATATCCCGGTCGGGAACAAATGGTAAGGGATATTTATTGTCTTTGCCATAACAAAGTATTCCCGGGGATTACAGCTGAAAAATATCTACATTTTAATTAAATTCATATACTTTTCAATTGCTTCAGGATACGCGCCCGATGGATCAAGATATTTTTTAAACCGGTTTTCATAAGATGTCACTTCCCTGTTCTGGACATTACGATACCTGTTTGCCGATTTGTTAAATGCCGGCATATTCTCAAGCTGGTCGCGAATATCCCTTTTGAAAGGGATATGTTTAAAAAACATTTCACGCACAACTGCGTTTAGTTTCATAATGCCTTCTCGTTCATATTCAATCCAGAGCATGTAATCATCGGCGAACCTGTCACGGTTTGTCCTCAGGCTCTTAAACCTGAGCGCAATCTTCTCCTTCATTTCAGGCGACAGTTTTGAATTCTTTTTGAAGGTGTTCACGTAATCAAAATACTCACCTGTAAGCCCCCCCTCTATCGGGTCGGCCCACATCGCCCCCTTAATGCTTCTGTTAAGCTCCCACCTGAAGCAGGCAAAGGTGTGCATCAGGCTCTTTTCTATATCACCCACAAAAAGGATGGGGATCATAATCCTTCCCCTGGATCTCTTGTTGTTGCCCGAAAGTTCCTGCCAGAGGAAAGTCTTTGTGCCGCATATGGGGAGAAGTATAAAATAGGGGAGTATCTCCTCCTTTATAATCTCTCTCGCGTTGTCCAGCTTCAGGACTGTTTCCCTCCAGAAGAGTGAAAAATCTATCTCGGAAAGCTTTTTGATCAGGGAATCAACCTTATCCTTGGACTGGTAAAGATGCCTCATATTCCCCCTTACCATATCGCTGAACAGCACGGGAAAAGCTGTTGCCGTACTCCCGGAACATACTGCAGAAGAGCTTGCAAGCCTCTGCTGTATCTCGTGAAGTGTCTTGTTCAGGTTCTCATCGCCGGAGTCCCTGTCGCCTCTTTCCTCACCCTTCTTGCCCCTTTTCTTGTACTTCTCCTGCTCTCTCAGATAGGCCTCATAATTAAGCCCCATCTCTGTAATACTCGGTTCCTCCTCCCCTGAATAAATCTTTGAAAGAAACTCATACTCAAGGAAAACAGGGGCCTTTGCCTCCCTCTCACGAATCCGTCCCAGGTCATTCAGTTCAGAAAGCTGTTCAGGGGTGAGAAGTTCATCATCAAGAAAGCCGAAAGAAAGCATAAGCTTTACAGGCCTGGGGATGGAGGATTCTATCTTTGTCCTTGCAAAAACCTGTTTATACAGGTCCCAGTACATCTGGGTTATATGACGTCTAACTTTCCTCTCCTCGGATTCAGAGCTTAAAGGATTTTTCAGATTTCTGAAATCATTAAGAAGTTTCAGGAGCCTGTTCTGGAACTCCTTCTCAACCATTGAAAATTCGAATATCTGGTATATCGATTTCTGAAGGCCCGTGGATATGACAGGCGTTGCCGCGATTTTTTCGCCGCCGTTTTCTTCTGCAGCACCGGCGTCTTCAGCAGCTGCTGCAGACGCAGACGGGGCAGTTCCCTTCTCCAGAAGGGCGCAGAAATCGGGATAAATCGGGTACCTGTTAATTCCCTTCCCGGTAATCTCTACCGCCACTGCGTCAATCTTCTGGAACACCTTCTTCAGGTTGGTAAGAAAATCGGGTGAAAGCCTTCCGGTAGAGTTCCATGCGTCAAGCCCCCCCTGTGCGGCAAGAAATGAGCCCCAGCTGTCCTGTACTTCAAATATGCCCTTTAATTTACGTTCAAATTTATCAATAATATTATGCATGCCGGAAAGTACAAGCCTCAGTGATTTCACAATTGTAATAAAAATCGAAACAGCAAGTTCAGGATCGCTTTTCAAAACCTCACCAAGAAGACGAGGCTCAAGTTTCAGAAGCCGCCTGGCCACATCAAGATACTCAGAGCCGGGAGAATCCACTGTTACATTTTCGTTATAATTTTTCTTAAGGAGCTTTGCCTTGTCCTCAATGATAAAATCTATTGTCACATTCTGTGGCACACTCCCCTTGCTGAAAGTGAAAACGGAATAGAGGTCTTCACTCTTTTTCAGAAGATTATCCGGTCCGTTCCCCGGAGCAAGAGCATTATGCAGCAGGTGCATGTTATCATCGACCTGGCACAGTCGGATGTAAAGCCCGGCCATCTTCTTCATAGAAGTCTGGGCAATCATATAATTATTAAACAGCTGCCTGAGCATATTCAGGGAGCTGTTTATATCGCGCTGGGCAACCCCTTTATATCCGCCCTGGGCTATGGGGTATTCCGCGATCTTCGTGTCAGCTACAGCCCTGATTGTATGAGTGTATGGGGTTGTCAGAAGGCCTGAGAAGCCGATAAGCATTGCTTTTCCCCTGATAATACAGACCCTTACTGATTTGTCAGCAATTAAATCGCCGTCAAGCCCCATATATTCCTCCGGGGCGGAGAGGATTTCCACCTCTCCCTCCTGCATAATATAAAACCTTGTGGGATTCTCACCCTGTGTAAAAAGAATTTCCCCTTTTTTCAGAACTCTGCTCTCAGGCATTATATAAACTCCCGGATATTAGTAACTGCTGATTTTTATATAACATAAATAATCAGGCATGAATTCAAATATTTATCAATATCTGTGCTTTAAATGAACTTCTGGTAAAAAAAAACTACTATCCCCTGCACCGGGGCCTGCATAGTCACATGGCTCCTGATCTTTTATACTACAAAACATGTTCAGGAATTATTACTGAATATTTATAATAATATTATCGGATGAAATGCCATACAATAAAAATAATTAAATTTTGCCGTTTTTTATATTATCCATATATTCGTCCCACTCAGTGGGCAGCATGTACTTTTTTTTATTATTGCACTCCTTGCATGCGGGCACCAGGTTTATCTTCTCGCTCTTCCCCCCCCTGGCAAGAGGTATCTTATGGTCCATGGTAAGCTCAGAGGGGTTGAACTTACCGCCGCAATAATAGCACTCCCCGGAAGAAATTTTATTTTTCCACCATGAAGAGTTACGGAGTTCCCTGGCTTTACTTTTCTCAATAGAAAGTTCAGATTCAGCGTTCTGGCTGAAAATTTCATGTTTCGGGGAGCTTCTCCTTGCCCTTTTGCGGTCTATATGCCTGTCCTTATACGACATCTTATCCGAAACTCTCCCCGGCCTCAAGCCTGTAGCCGTTTATAAAAGAGAGTCCGTCCATTCTCTTCTTGTTTTCAGGCTGAATCTCCAGGATTTCAATTATTCCATTCCCGGTACCTGCCAGGAGCCGTTTCTTCTCAAATCGCCTTATCTCACCGGCCTTAAGTTCAGGGCAGTCCCCTTCAAAAATGGCTGTTTTCCATATTTTCATGTGATGCCCGCGAAATGTAGTCCAGGCAACGGGTTTAGGATTAAGCCCGCGCACAAGGTTATGGATGGAAAATGAGTCTTTATCCCATATTATCTGTGACATATCTTTATCTATTTTACCGCAATAGGTAGCCTCTGAATGAACCTGCTTTTTCAGCTCCGCATCGCCGCTCCCCAGGAGATTTATGGCTTTTACTATCATCTCAGCCCCTATGGGGAACACAAGCTCAAAAAGCTCACCTGCCGTGATCTCCCCGTCGATCTCTATTTTCTCCTGAAGGACTATATCGCCGGCATCCAGTTCTTCATTTATCATCTGTACAGTTACGCCGGTTTCATCATCACCGTTTATCAGTGCCCACTGCACAGGCGCGGCCCCTCTGTATTCAGGAAGAAGCGATGGGTGAAGGTTAATGGTGCCGCATCTCGGCATATTAAAAATATTTTCCGGGATAAGTTTCCCGTAAGCCACGACAACAAAGATATCGGCATTGTAGGATTTCAGAATATCAGCGAATTCAGGATCTCTGAGATTTCCAGGCTGGATCACCGGGATATCACTGCATGTGGCAAATTCCTTTGCAGCGCATTCCTGCAGTTTCATGGCCCTTCCGCACTTTTTGTCTTCCGGGGCCACAAGAAAGACTATATCAAATATATTACATATATGCTGGAGAACGTAAGATGCTATTTCAGGTGTACCAAAAAAACCTACTCTCATTTTCCCTGCTTGTTATTCAGTTTTTTAATCTTCTTCAGCTCACTGCGCATCTCATCCCTGATGTACTTTTCAATCCTGTCAATGAAAAGATACCCGTCAAGGTGATCATACTCATGCTGAAAGACCCTGGCAAGAAGCCCATCCGCCTCTATCTCAACCTCTTTACCTGATGTTGTATAGCCGCTGATAAGAATACTCTCAGGCCTCATCACATCAGCATTAATTCCCGGCACGGAGAGGCACCCCTCCTCGTAAGGAACAAGCTTGTCAGATCTCTCTTTTATCACCGGGTTAATCAGTGCGAACTTGGCCCCTTTGGTCTCACCTGTGTCAACAACAAACAGCCGTTTCCCTAAATCGACCTGGGGGCCGGCAAGGCCTATTCCCTGCTCCTTATACATCACCTTAAACATCTCCTCAATGATAGAGACGATGTTCCCGTCAATATTCTCAACCGGTTCAGCAACACCGGCAAGCGTTTCATTTCCGTAAAAAACAAGATCCATAGACATTTAAAACCTCTGCTACTTAAAATTTAAATCGTTCTCCAGACCCTTCTCCGCTCTCATGAGGTCCTCCTCGGTGTCGACCTCATACCATCCGAAACCTGAAAGGTCACATATAACAGGCACTCCCTGATCTTTTTCAGAAAGCACCTGAAGGATATTTTCAACCACGGCCTTTTCACCGTAGTTTTCAAGGACTTCATTTATGGCATCCCTGTAGAGGGAATCCATCGAAGCATCAACATAAGTCATGCCGATATAGCCGCAGTCAAAATCATTGAGTTTCTTGCTGATCGCGGAAACCCTTTTCCCGTCACCGCCGAGTTTGACTTTCATATCGTCGTCACCCAGAGTTCTGTCAAAATCGCACATAGCTGTTACAGCCTTCATCGATTCCTTCATTTTATTGAACATAACCCCGGGGTAAATATGGTCAACATTGGTTATAAGGAAAGAATCTCCGCTGAATTCCCGCAGTGCCGTTATCAGGGTAAAAATGTTACCTTTAAGATACTCTTTATTCTCAACGACCCTGACATTCTTATATCCGTGGGAATTTATATGTTCGCGCAGATCCTCGTAGCAGAAACCTCCTACCACAATAATCTCATCAAAAAAATCGTGTTCAAAGAACTCCAGGAGATAATCAATAAGTTTTTTACCTCTAACAGGGACCATACCCTTGGTCCTTGCCTTTGTAATCTCCCCTAACCTGCTACCTGTGCCTGCCGCAAGAACAACTGCTCTCATAAATATAATAGTTCCTTTATTGAATTAATAGTTACAATATCGTCACGGATTTTAAGGAAATCCTCTCTTTGAAAAGTCCCGCATATGCCGACAAAATTTATCCCGTAATTATATGCCTTTTCCGCGTCTTTCAGGGAATCTCCCACAAAAGTCATTTCATTCTTATCAAGGCCGAATTTATCCTTTACAAAATCGAAATGAGGCTTCCCTTTCTCAAATCCCTCCCTGAAACCGAGGACAATATCAAAATCGAGCTTTTCGTTTTCCACGAATTTATCGATAAGCTCCTGAAAATTATTGGAAGCTATACCGACTATATGCCCGTTCTCCCTTAACTTATTGATTGTTTCCCTTACCTCGTCCGTGAATTTCGAAAGGAAGAAACCCTCTATCTTGGTCTCTTCGAATATCTTCGCCTTTTCACTGTTTGTCGGATCACCGGGGAGGATAATCTCAAGCTGCTGGAAAAAGGGGTTCCCGGAAGTCTCCAGGTACCTTTCCCTTGCCTTTTCAAAAGATATTTCAGGATGGTATTTATTAATAACCCTTCCGGCAATATCGGCGAAACCCATCATGGTGTCAACAAGTGTACCGTCAAAATCGAACAGAAAAGCCCTGGTTTTCCCCATATGTCTGTATAATGCCCCTGATTGATATTACATAACAGCTGAAAAACTGATCCGGTCATCAGCCCGGGGCCGCCTTGATTAAATCATCTCTATTTAGAGTCAGTCCGGCACATTGCAGGCCTCCACGAAAGCCACCTGCCGGCGCGAGCCGCAGTTTTACAACAAGTTCAATGTTAATCTATAATAAAAAACAAATATGCCACGTCAAGTATAAAGTTCTTGATAAAAATCTTTCATATAGTCTTATTATATTTATATATTAATAACAGTGTCTTCGTTTAAAAATTTCCGGAAATTTCCCTGTCAGCAGGCCTAACATACACTGCAGTTATAAGATCCGGTTTAATGTTTTTCAGGAGAATAGAGATGAAAAGAGTTCTTTTTACAATAATAATAGTATTAACAGCCCTGACCTCTCTGAGCGCGCTCGAGGTTGACATTGACGAAATATCAAAATCAGAACGCGTTAATTTCACCCATTACCAGGGGCGGGGAAGAAAATATGAATCAGTAAGCCAGATAAAATCGATAGGCTACCAGCTGTCATACAAAAAATCAAAAGGAAGAGAATCTGACATATTCCGGTACCATATGAAGTACCATGTACTCCGCGTATCAGCAGATGAGCCTGAAATGTATTCATCAGATATATTCTTCATAGACAGGGACGCAAGAGTTGACCATATAAAAAACGTAAGAAGAATACTCTCCGCATACCTTGAAGGGATGTACGACTATACAGTAAGGGAAGCGGACGCCATAGCGCTCTACCTGACATACTACAACGCTGTACACAGGGGAGACACCGATTATTTCGCGTCAAAATATTCAGGCAAAATAATGAAGCATATAAACAAAAGGAACGCGGGCATATCAACAAAGTATAACGAATGGCCCGGAAGAACGGCAATAGTAATTCCCCTCACAAAGGAGAGCAAAAAAGGGAAAATTGAAAAAATCGATCCCTTCACTATTTCAGATGAAAAAACAACCCGTGAAGTAAAAAAAGACAGGGAGAACGGCAAAGACCGTAAAGAGCTTATAGAACTCAAGAAGGAGGAGATAAAGAAAAACAAAACCGACCTTGAGAAGGAGAAGAAAAAGCTCGAAGAAGAAAAGAAAAAAGTAGAAAAGAAGAAGAAGGAAACAGAAGAGACAAAGAAAAAAATTGAAAAAGAGAAAGAGAAAATAAAAAAGGAGAAAGAAGAAACCTCCAAGATAAAAGATCCTGAAAAGAAAAAGGAAAAGGAAGAGGAGATAAAAAAGAAAGAGGAAGAGGTCAAGAAAGAGGAAAAGAAAATAGAAGAGACCGAGAAGAAGATAAAGAAAGAAGAAGAGCAGATCAAAAAAACAGAGGAAGAGACTGAGAAAAAAGAAGAAGAGATAAAAAAGAAAGAAGAGAACGTAAAAAAAGAGACTGAAGAAACGAAGAAAGACGAAAAGAAAACTCCTGAAGAAGAGGAACTGAAAAAGAAAGAGGAAGAGCTGAAGAAAAAGGAGGAGGAGTTAGACAAACGGGAAGACGCGATCAAGGACAAAAAATCAGACAAAAACGTCTTCGGAATCAAGCTCTATTATCTCAAAGTCAAGGAATACCTGGAAGGGGGGCACTACAACAACGAACTGTACATGATAAACGCCTCCAGCAAAAAGATCGACTTCAAATCGCCTGTGACCAATATCTGCGGCAGAAGATACGATGTATTCTCAGGAGGGATAGTGGTAATCACACACAGGGGGAACCACGTGTCAGGGCACAGGCTCACCCTTATTGACAGGGAAAAACTGACAGAAAAAATTACAGGAGAAGACAACATCTTCTGGAGAAGTTTCATAGAGATACGGGAAAACCACATCTACGCCATAGTGAAAGAGGGGGACAGCTTCTACCTTGGCAAATTCGACCAGGACCTTAAACTTGTGGCGAAATCAAAAGAGAAGATACATGAAAACACATTTATAACATTCTTTGAAGACTTTATATATATAAACGGGGAGAACAAAAACATCATAGTACTTAATAAAAACGACTTCTCCCTGGTTGGAGAGATAAAGCCGTAAGAAGTTTGAATCATGCCGGCTATCCCATACGGCGAATTCCATTCCCACGTCACCCCGGTTTAGAGGAAGCTAATACCGGGGTCTCATACTGCGAGTTCATTCTACCGTCATACCGGCTGGAGTGAAACGTAATGCCGGTATCTCATACGATTCATCCAGGAAAATTCATACTATGAGATGGCGGTATTATCCACGATAAACCGCCATGACAAAGCCTGAATCTTCCCATAAGATAGTCAGCATGATCCGGACATCCGATTCAGACAGATGTCCATCGTGAAGGCAGTAACAATAATCCCGGGGGAAAGCCCTTAATTCAGCTTGATTATAATTTCAACCCTGCGGTTTTTACTCCTCCCCTCTTTTGTCGAGTTGTCGGTCAGGGGCTTATCCTGGCCGTAGCCCCTGTATGAAAACTTGTCATGCCCAACCCTTGATTTCAGGTATTCAGAAACCTTCTTTGCCCGCTTTTCAGAGAGGGAGTAGTTATATTTTTTCTGACCCACATTGTCGGTGTGCCCTTCAACAATGATCTCACGATCAGGGTATTTCTTCTTTATAATTTCAGCTATGTCTTTAAGCTTATCCTCAGTGTCCTTTCTGAGATTGTATGAATCGAAATCAAAGAGAAGGTCGCCCATGCGTACAACAATTCCCCTTTTGTCTATGTCAGCATCAACACCTTCGGGGAGCTCTTTTTTGAGTTCCTCCTTCTCCTTCTCCTTCTCATCTTCAGTGAAGTTTTTATACAGGCTGTTTTTTGTTTTTATGTTCATGTGAAATTCCGCGGTTGCAAGGCTCCCCCCTCCTGCAGCGAAGATAAAAACAATTTTATAGGCGTCCTGCATGTCCCTGGGCTTCTGCGAGGTGACGTCCCAGTATAAAATACCGTCGTTCTTTGCCACGATCTTCACAGGGAAGTCAGCCGGGTAATTACCCCCCGCCAGCGTTGTATTGATCGTATAAGCATAATTGATGACCGCGATCTTTTTGTCTTTATCATCCACAATCTTTACAAGCCTGTACTCAACAGGGAATGTCAGGCTGAATGGCCTTGAAAAATTGTCTATAATAATCTCGCCGTTTGCAGTCCACGTATCTTCAGGCTTGAGGTCCTTTTTGGGGAAGGAGGGGATATGCCTCAGGTTCGGCATGTAATCCTTCTTCTTCACAACAAAACGGCCGTTCGGCTCAATGAGAAAATCCACCATGAACTTCCCCTTCAGCTTGAACACGCTCTCGCCGTACTCCCTTTCATGAATTGAAAATACTCCGTTTACCCTGTTCAGCATGTCAGACTTGTCTGAACAGGTAAGGTCAATAATATTTCGCTCCTCGTAGACCCTTCTCAGGCCGGAGTTCACGAAATACTTTATACCCGCAGTCTTTACCATCTCGATTCTTTCGTTTTTGGCAATGTCCCATTCCAGGTTGACAGCAAACGCTCCGGTCAGGGGGAACAGTATAAGGATGGTGAGGATGATCAGCTTTTTCATACCATAAACTCCGGGCGGAGTAGCTCCGCACAGTCATTATCGGTAAATTATGTCATATCTATTAGCAAATTTTTTATTAAAAATCGGGGGTTAAGGAGGAGGTGTGCCGGCTCCATTTTGAATTCTGTTACATACACGTCAAAAATCATTCACCATATGCACATTTTAAAAGAAAAGGCTCGATTCTAATGAATAATTCATATACATGCAAAGCAGTTTCAAATTCTATCTTCTCGCCGGCAGGATATCGTAATTTCGGCAGGTAATAATCTATTTCGAGTATTTCATCCTTTATACTTAGCATTTCAGGATAGCTTATTAATGCAGAATTGAGAAGTTTATCAAGCCTATGGCTTTTTTCAAATAAAATTTCGCTTCTTACCAGGGCTGCCTTTATCAGTTTTTCTATACCCTGATGGATGTGATAAATAATAATATCAGGATGTCCCTTCTCTTTAACCAGGAGACGCACTGTATCTATATCATGAGAAGCAACTTCAATCCACTCCTGTGCGTCACTGCCGCTCATAAATCTTTTTCCCGTTTTTTATTATATCATTCCAGAACTTTGAATTTCTTTTAAGCTTCTCCCTGATTTCATCAGGCTTCAGCACAAATATATCAAGAGAATAATCCCTGGGGAAAAGGGCCTTGCTGATTTCAATACCGACCCTGTCATTCGGGGCAGAACTGTTATCTATAACAAGAAGATCCAGATCGCTCTGTTCTGTGGCCCTGCCGTCAGCATAGCTCCCGAATATATAAATCGCAGCAGGGCTAAACCTGCTGACTATTACTTCCCTGATTGAATTTATTTTCTGTTCATTGAGCATTATTAATACCTGATATTTTATATTACTGATAATATTTTAATAATGTCAATACAAATTATGGTAATATAACGGGCGCCCCGGCTCGCAGAAATTACCGGAAAGGGATTATTGATTATTCTATTATTCCAGAAAATTACACAGACAGGAAAGTAAATGCAAAAATGAGAGGAAAATAAATATAGAGTCCCGGACGTTCTCCTTTTGAGCTTCCGGGACTATGTTTACAATACCTTTGAAAGGAAATCTTTAGTTCTTTCATTCTGAGGATTGCCGAAAAGCTCTTCGGGAGGTTTGTTTTCAACAATGACACCCTCATCGATAAACAGAACCCTGTTGCTGACTTCTCTGGCAAAACCCATTTCATGAGTGACCACAACCATGGTCATCCCCTCCGATGCAAGCTGCTTTATTACATCAAGCACTTCTCCTACCATTTCCGGGTCGAGTGCGCTTGTAGGCTCATCAAACAGCATTATATCAGGATTCATTGCAAGAGCTCTTGCAATAGCAACCCTCTGTTTCTGGCCTCCCGAAAGACGGCTGGGATACTCGGCAATCTTATCCTCAAGGCCTACCCGTTTAAGGAGTTCCGCAGCTTTCGCATTCGCTTCTTCAACACTCATCTTACCGAGTTTTACAGGTGCCAGGGTTATATTCTCCAGTACGGATTTATGGGGAAACAGATTAAACTGCTGAAAAACCATTCCCACTTTTTCACGAAGCTTGTTTATATCGGTTGAGGGGTCGGTGATATCCGTTCCCTCGATATAGATGTGTCCTGATGTAGGCTCTTCCAGCAGATTCAGACATCTAAGGAAGGTGCTTTTGCCGCTTCCTGAAGGGCCGATAATACTTATTACCTCGCCCCGATTTACCTGTTCGCTCATTCCCCTGAGAACTTCCAGTTCTCCGAAGTATTTATGAAGATCAATTACTTTAATCACTGTTTTTCATTCTCCTTTCAGCCCTTGCAAGCAGATGGGAAAGAGTCAGGGTGAGTATCAGATAGATAATCGCCGTTGCGATAAGAGGTATAGTGGCCTCATAGGTAATACTTCTTATTTTGTTACCTGCCCGCATCAGGTCGTTCCCGCCGATAAAACCGATGATCGACGTCTCTTTAAGAAGAACTATAAATTCATTCCCCAGGGCGGGAAGGATATTTTTTATGGCCTGTGGCATTATAATCTCCCTCATAGCCATACGGTGAGGCATCCCCAGGGAACGGGCCGCTTCCATCTGCCCTTTTGAGACGGCCTGTATTCCTGCCCGGATAATCTCGGAAACATAAGCCCCGGAGTTTATTCCGAATGCGATAATAGCAGCCACGGTCTTATTGACATCAAAGGCCTGAAAAACAACAAAATAGATGATCAGGAGCTGCACCAGTACCGGAGTTCCTCTTATCAGTTCCGTATACGCTCTTGCGGTAAGATTAAGAGATCTTTTTTTTGACATCCTCATAAGAGCGATAACAATCCCCAGCACAACACCTATTGCAATGGCAAATAAGGTCACCACGATGGTGACCTTAAGCCCGTTTAACATAAGTGTAATGCCGTTGGGACCGGCGTCCCAAAGCTCTTCCAGAAGAGTCCTTTTTAAGGCATCAATCAAAATATTCTCCTATTTGATGAACTGTGAAAGGAGTTCATTGTATTTCCCGCTTGATTTCAGCCTTTTAAGTGTTTTGTTTACAGAGTTAAGCAGTTCCTTATCGTCTTTTCTAATGGCTATACCATAGTATTCGGGTTCAAAATCGAAGGAAAGAATTTCAAGTTCTGGATTCTTGCTGACAAAACTCAGGGCGGGCTGCTGATCGATAATAAGACAATCTACCTTTCCGTTCTTCAGTTCCATTACAGCTTCAAAGCCGGTGTTGAATGCAGAGATATTGGATTCTGCCGTATGCTTACTGGCCAAATCGTTTCCGGTTGTACCGAGCTGAACAGAAATTTTCCTCCCCTTGAGATCTTTAATAGTTTTAATGGCGCTCTGATCCTTCCTGACGATAACAGCCTGTGTCGCTTCATAGTAAGGTTCGGAAAAATTCACGCTTTCGGCTCTTTTGGGATTTATCGTCATACCGGCAAGAACAAAATCTATCTTATTTGCATTAAGAGCGGTAAGGAGGGTGTCAAACTCCATATCCTCAATCTTAAGCTCTTTACCGAGGTCTTTTGCAATCTCTTTTGCAATTTCCACATCAAATCCTACAACCTCATTACCTGCTTCTCCTCCGATAAATTCAAAGGGAGGAAAGGCCGCATTTGTGCCCATTACAATGGTCTCTTTCTTCTTTGAACAACCAGTCACTGCTATTAAAGAAATAAGAAGGCCAATAATCAGTTTAGTAAATTTCATTTAATGTCTCCATTTTTGTTTCTTTTGCAGTACCTACCGTGAGTAGATATGCATAAAAAGTCAATCAAATTGAATATTTATCATAACTACTGAGCTATAAAATTCCAGAGGAACCATTGTTTCCGGTGAAATAGATATTATGGCCAGTCAGCTGCCGGAAAGAGAA
>ERZ795057.1986-NODE-1986-length-16375-cov-13.166544_pt1 | contig 16375 bp, 12 predicted proteins | sample MGYA00375141_ERZ795057 | MGnify/ENA primary metagenome ERZ795057 (study PRJEB30186, sample SAMN05720163) | activated sludge metagenome | isolation source: Anaerobic digester | place: Hong Kong | collected 2015-01-26 ... | reverse complement strand
CGCGATGGGTTTTTTTCGTTATATAAAAATTAATTTGTAAATATTCGTATTCTTGTACTAAATTTAAGCCCTAAAACGATGGAACTCGACAAAGACCAGATACTCGACCGGATATTATCCCCGTCAAATCCAAACATTTCGACGTATCGTGACGACCACCAAATTCTTGATATTTTACACAACGGGGGCGATGTTGCTTCGTTATTGGAAAAGGTCAAGAACTTCGAAAACGAGGAACAAAAGGAACTCCGAAACAAAATCGCACGATCCACCAAAGACCTCCTCGCCTATCTAATCACCCCAATCAACAAAGTATTTTCCGCGTCCGGTTTCGTGACCAAAATTGAAGCGAAAACCGAAACCACCACCAAAAAAGCAAACGATTATATCGAGAAATTGCCCGAGGGGGTTTCATTGCGTCAATGGATGCAGGATTTTTGGGTCCCCGCTTACATTTCGGACCCGAACGGGGTCATCCTTGTTGAAACCAACGAGGAGGGCGAAGCATATCCGACAATCAAATCGATCGATTGTATTCACGACTTTAAGGCGAAATGGGAGGATTTTGAATATTTGATTTTGCTTCACAAAAAGGTCGATATGAAAAAGGACGATTCCGATGAAATGGAAAAGGTTCAAATATATCGGGTTTACGATTCGGTCAAAGACGCGCTTTATTACGTGAAAGGCGAGGGTGACAAAGCAAAACTTTACGAATACGAGGACGACGAGGATCAACATATTTACATACATAATCTGGACCGTGTCCCCGCGTGTTTCATTAGTAATATCAAATGTACCAAAACCGGGGGTCGAAAATCATTCATCAATGTCATCGATGAACACCTCCGCGAATTCCTCAACGATTCGTCAATCCATTCGATTTATAAATTCCTTCACGGATTCCCAATTTTCTGGCGATATGCGACCAAATGTTCGACGTGTAACGGGACCGGGCGTGTAAAAAGGCGCCAAACAACCGAGACTGACGACGGTTACGATACCTGTTCGACGTGTAACGGTAAAAAGGTAAAAATCACGAACGACGTTTCCGATGGTGTTGTTATCCCAATGCCAAAGGAGGGGATCAGCACCGGGGGAAATGACATCGCCGGATATATTCAACCTGACCTCGAAACTTGGGGGAAACAGGTCGAGGAAATGGACGGATCACGAAAGGAAATGTTTTTCGCGTTATGGGGGACCCATTTAACCGAACCGGACGGAGTGGAAAAGACCGCGACACAGGCGTTTATCGACGCCCAGCCCGTTAACGATGTACTCTGGAACATCAGCAACGTCGGTGAATCGATTGAAGAAAAATTAATGTTCAACATTTTGGATATTTCATTCCCGGAAATGATCGACGAGGAAAAAATCGTTTCAAAATGGGGGCGACGATATTTGACCGAAACCCCAGACGTCCTCTGGAATAAATACACGGAAGCGAGAAAGGATCAATCGCCAATCACGACCCTTGATTATCTTTACAAGCGGTTTTTAATGGCAGAATATCACAACGCCCCGACGATGTTGGAGCAAAAAATGAAAGAATTTTACTTGGAACCGTTCCCACATTATACCCTTAGCGATATGCGTGGGATATTCAAACCGAAAGAAATCCAGAAAAAAATGTTATTCAGCGAATGGGTCGCCGATGACATCGATTTCAACAAGGAAAAGGACGTGTTAAAAGCGGAATTTGAACAATTCGTCACCGCAAATATGGACCCCATTGAGGAACCCAAACCGGGCGATCCACCACAGCAATAAATTTTTATTAACCCGTAATATATTACACCTATGAAAACAATTAAAAAAGTGAAGTACATCGTCATCGACGGCGAGGTAAAAAAAACCGAGGACATCCTCGAAAAAAAGGAAAAATTGGGGAAAGCCGAGCCAGTTGTTAAAAACGTTCTGGATTCCACCGCGACCAATTTGGTGAACAAAACCAAAGTCGAGCTGGCGCGTGCCAAAGCTAAAAAAGTGACCATCGACATCGACGGCTGGGAAGAAGTTGAAAACAAAGCGGACAATTCCAACACCGCCGAAGCGAAAGCCGGAAAGGGTAAAAAACCAGCCGACAACAAAACGCAAGGTTCTGGCGATGGTGATGAATTCGACCCAAAAACGGCAAATAAGGAACCGCTGATCGCTTACGCCAAAGAAAACAACATCGACCTCGGTGAAGCGTCAAAGGTTGACGAAATCCGTCCGATCGTTGTCAAATGGCACGAGGAAAACGCCCAAAAAGGCGGGGAATAAACCCGGGTAAACGATGACGCCCGATTTGTTCATCACGATTACCAAGGAAAGCAACCCCCTCGCCGTTGAAATATACACCCGAGGGGGATGTTTTAAATTCTTTAAAATATTGCAATCGAAATTCCCGGAAGCGGAGGCTTTCTATGATGGGGACCACGTTATCACGAAAATCGACGGCAAATATTACGACATCAATGGGGTACAAAACCCCGGCAATCATTTACGGATGACAACGGAACAGCAGGACGACGCTGAATCGTGGTCGCCAAACATTAAACAAATTATTTCAGATATGTTAGATCAAACCACAATCGACAAAATTGCTGCAGCATTGAAAATCAAGCCGGACGATTTCAAGGCAAAATTAACCAGCGACAAGGAAGAAGGAATTGAAATTCCGTCCGGGACCTATTTAACGGACGACGATTTAAAAACCCGTGACCGGAACAAGTACAATGAAGCGAAAAAGGCTTTTGAGGAAATGACGGTCAAAAAAATCAAGGAGGAAAAGGAATACACCGATTTCAACGGGACCACGTTCGAGGAACTATTCCAACACCACGATAACAAATTGAAATCGAAATACGATTCATCTGCCGATGACCGTGTTAAAACCCTCGAGAGCGATTTGGAAAAAATGAAAGGCGCTCACGCGACCGAAAAACAGCAACTTTCGGACCAAGTGAATGACTACAAATCCAAATTTGAACAGGAACGAATCGACACGAAAATTCTTTCGGCAATGCCAAAGGAAACAACGATCAAACCCGAGGCAATCGTGACCCTTTTCAAATCAAATTATCAATTATCCCTTGATGAAAACGGAAACATTGTTGTTTCTAAAAACGGGGAGGTTTTGAAGGACGCCGGAACCGCGTCACCGTTACCATTCGACAAGGTATTCACCGAATATGTTGACGCCGAAGGATATATCGGGAAACGTGGCGGTCGTGGCGGTGGAAATGACGGCGGAGGGGGTGGTGGAACATCCACTGAAGAAGATTTTATTGAAAAATGGGAAAAATATAACGGAAAAAAAATATCTTCGCAGGAAGGTGTTGACGCCCTCGTCAAATTCCAAGCCGAACAAGCCAAATAATTAACGGGGGTCATATCGACCCCCTTTTTTATGGGTATCACTACAAAAGCCAAAGATACTGGCAACCCATAAACGCCAAAGATACTGGCAATATCGCAACGCAAGACGCGCCGTTGTATTAAAATCGAAACATTAATTTTTTTAATTTAATTTTTTTCACAAATGGCAAATTATACAGATGCTATTCTTGCGAAAGCACAGGCGAAAATCCAGTCCAAATTTGGAGCTCCTGAAAAGCGATTAAAAGCAAACGGAGCATTTACCCCGTTCGCAAGAAACACACAATTCACGATCCCTGAAATCGAGCAGATGCGTGTATCGAATCAACGCCCGATCGAAGTGAATTTCTTAAAACGAACCGTCCGATCCGTCGGGTCCGCGCGTGAACACGATCACGCCGGGAATCAAGGGGATTCTGGAAAGGTTAACCTTTCTTGGAATACCTATCAAGACAAAGCTTCAACATCGTTGAAACTATCCGAAAATTTGATCTTCACTAACGAGGACATCGTCGCGAACGAGATCGAAAATATGTTGAAAAACATCGCAATCGCTACCCACGCCGACGCGTTGTCATTCCTTGACACCAACAAAACCGGGGTAAACGCTGCAACTGTGAACGGGTCCTTTAACGGGACAAACGACGTATTTGAAATCTTGGGGGCTGACGCCGATCTTTATTTCCAATTCGGGGAATCAATGTTGATGCAAAATTACTATAATGGTGGTTTTGAGGTCATCGCTGATCCTAAATTGTACGCGAAAGCAATCCGTCAAGGAGCGCAAGGCGCCGGGAACCAGACAAATTACGGTTATCAATTGCAAAACGCAATGCTGAACCAAGCGATCGGATTGGCTGACGCCAATTACACCGCTGGGGTTTCGTATTTCATCCCTGAGGGGACAATTGGTGCTGTGGATTGGACCGAACCGAAAAACCGTCAGAATTGGGGAGATATTGAATCTTACGTCGGTGGTTTCCGAACCATCCGAAACCCGTTCTTGAATAACATCCTTTGCAACCTTCACGCATACGTCGCACGTGCCGACAACAGTGGTGCTGGTGGTGATGCTCAGGACGTTAAGATTTTCTGGGAAATTTCCGCAGATATTGCCCTTGTTAAGGCTCCGTTGTCCGTCACCGACGAAACAACAATTTTCAGCGTTGGTCAACTTTAATAGTTAGGGCAAATGACACGACTTGAATTAAGAGATTCATTAATCGACAGGGTGGGATGGAAAAATGATCCGTCCCTTTCCCTGACGGTTTCCGCTGAAAACCAGACATCCGATTCCGGGCGTTATTTTCAAGACGAACATTCGATCGTCAGGTTAAAAACGATTCACGAAATCACATATCCGGTCGATGCGAATGAATCCGATTTCAACGACGTACTGGAGGACCTTAGAAAGGTCGTAATATTCAACGTCATTGATGACGTTTTCGAGGAATCGATTATCGCCGAGCTTGACTTGGAGGGCAACGAAAACCAATTCGATGCTGCGATTTCCAAAAAAATGACCATCAAAATCGCTGAAATATTGATGACCACCGAAAGGGTGAATTTCACCGAACGAAAGGGAAAGGATTTTTTAAAGAACATTTTCTTTGAAATCAACGGAAACCCGAATTTCCCGGACAAGGTGAGTATCGCGTCGATGTACCGAAAGGAAATCGATTATTTAAGGGATATTTATAATTCCGTGAATATGTTGGATTCAATCACATTGACCAACAACACCGGGATTTTAAAAGAGGATCAGTACCGTGTCTAACAATAGAAAAACCGCCCCTGTTGGCGTTGACATCGAAATCGACAAACTGCAGGTCAGATTGTACGAAAAAACCGGATTCACCAACATTGACGGTTACGGGAGGGTTGAATTGGTCCCAAAGGACAAAAAGACGGTCCCCCATTATTTCACAAAACCGGATTATAAGGAGGTTTTGATGGATGACAAATTGAACGGAATATTTTTCTTCGTTGAAAAAGCCTCCGCGAAATTTAACGATCAAAAGATCGAATCCGAAATCGACATATATTTCCTGCTCGACCTTGTGAAATTATACCCGAATGTCGTTCATCGAGCGGACGAGGAAGCGAGGGTTGATATATTGGACCAATTGACGCGGTCACGGTGGTTTCAGAATAACGAAATCACGATCGTAAAGGGTCAGGACGCATTGAGCGAATTTGACCACAATTTGACCGATTTACAACCGTATCACTTTATCAAATTTTCGGGAAAAATCAAATATCAATTTAATTGTTAATATTCATTCAAAATGAAAAATAAGAACATCCCATTTATCTGCTTAATCACGGTGATAAACGAGGTTTGTGGTTCCGATACCAAAACCGTTAAAAACACCGGGGGACGTAAGCAATGCTTAGAGGGCGCGGTCCGCGTTTATGCGTTGGCGAAAGATACCTTTTCTTTCACCACATTAGCCGAAGCGAAAACCAAAACGGCTTGGGACACCGCCAAAGAAGCGAAAGACGTCGTTATTTTTTACGACGTTGAAGAACTTGAACCGTCGAACACCGAAGCGGTCATCAAAAACGGACGATTCCGCGATTTTGACATCAAAGACGCGATTAAGGGAGTGAATTATACTCATTACCTTTCCACGTGTTCACACGAGGCTTTGAAGTCTTATCAAAATTCGGAATATACCCGAATCTTCCGTATCACCGAAAAGAACGAGGTTCTTTGCGAGGTACAGGATGACGGATCGATCAAAGGGGAGCCTTTGACATCGTTTATCGTTGGAATCCGTGATGATGCACCAGCCGACGGAACACCATCAACCAAAGTGAACCTGAAATTTGACGCTTACGCGCTATCAATCTTCGAGCCGTCGTTCAACATTGCGACCGATTACGAGGGGATTTATAACGTGGTGATGACTCAGGTTTCAGCTTCGTCAACCGTTATCAAATTGACGGCAGCGACCGAATGTTCAGGGACCAAAATAACAACGTTTGCGGACGGTGATTTCCAAGTCCTTGACGCGTCCGGGGACCCTGTCGCCAGCACGTTCTCGGGTCCAGACGCCAGTGGGGTTTATACCCTTACCGGGACCGGATTCGCGACCGGATATACGGTTGAAATCGTTGACGTTGTTGTTGAAACAGACGTGATGTACGAAGGCGCCGAAGCGCTGGACATTACGGTATCGTAAACATTATTCCTTGATGTCGTTTACGGGTTGGGGAGCCACGAGGGGGAAGCGATTTCCCTTTCGTGGTAAACCCAATCTAAAGCGATTTAAAAGGGTAGCCTTTTTTTATAATGTTCGACGATGGCAACATTCAAGGAAGCACAGGAACGAGCGGAAGCGTTAACACCCGAAAAAATATCAAACGATTTCTTCCAATTTGTTCGATCATTGGAGCCGTATTTGGCGCAATTGAACAAAGCTGCGATTTTCATTGATAGTGAAGATATTTTCGGGGACCCGATTGGATTTTATTCACGGGCGACCGAGGTGATTAGTCAGGGAAGAAAAAGGGAGGGTCAACCGTTCAACCTATTTGAAACCGGGGATTTCCTCGATGGTTTTTTTGCCGAAGTAAAAGACGAAACCATCACGTTCGGGACCACAGATTCCAAGAAAGAAAAAGTCGAAGAAAACACCTTGTCGAATGACCTGTATGGTTTACGCGATGAGGATTTGAAGAAGGTGATTGACGAAAAGTTATCGCCTTTTTTTAGTGAATATTTTAAACGTGAATTATAAATGACATACGATTCCCTCGATATTATCCCGGCGAAATTATACAACCGAATCGAAATGACCGGGGATGTCCGATTATTGACGGATGACCCAAAGGTCCCGACATATTTTCTGGAGGAACTTTGGTCCATATTGGAAAAGGAGGATTTGCGTATTTCATCCGACAAGGAGGTCGGAAAAACGCTGGATATATCACGACGGGTCGAGGAATTGAATTCACAACTTGAGGGGGTAACGCTTGCCGTTCACGTGTTGAAAAGCGTTGTCGATTGGGATTTAATCGATAAATTGAAGGAGTATCATTACGATTTCAAATTTGAATCAATAGAGGATAAAAGACGGTCACGGCGTCAATACAAAAAAGACCTCGAAAAAATAGAACGTCACGCGAACACAATGGAGGTGAGGATTGGTCGTCTGCGTTCAAAATTGCCGAAAAAAGACGATGACGGTGATTCGGTGACGGTCACGACATTCGACGAAACGATTTTATCGTATTCGGCAGTAGTTGGAACCGGGTTCGTTGACACCAACGCGATCACCCGGACACAATATCACGCGCTTATCAAAACGGGAAACCAAAAAATGAAAGCGCTCACAACCAATATGAACAACAAAAAGTCTCGCAATGGCAAACGATAAAATCACCCGCAAGGATCAGGTCGATGATAAAATTTTCGACATTGGTAAGGATTACGCGAAATCGATCCAGCCGGCTATCGAAGCAAACGACGACTGGGTTGATTCATTTAAGGCGGTCAAAGCCGTCGCCCTCGAATATTTCAACATCGGGAAAAAATTCAAAGACGCATCCGGTCGGACCGAATTCATAAAACTAAAACAGGAGGAAGCGAAACTCCGAAAACTAAGCGCCGACGCGGTGAAAGCCGAGCAGGACGCATTGAAAAAATCGCAAGAGGTCGCCAATAAACTACTGGACGCCGAAAAAAAATTGCTGGACATCGAAGCCAAAAAACAACGGGCAAAACGAACATCGACCAAATTAAGCGCCGAGGAACGTTTGGAACGTCAGCGCCAAAATAGAGAGGAAAAGGACGAAGCGATCCTTAAATCCAAAACATCAACATTGATTGAAATATTAAACGTCAAGCGACGTCGTGCAGCGACCATTGTTCAAGATTTGGTCGCCAAGAAAAAACTTTACAATAATTTATCCGACGCCGAACAGCGCGAATTGAAGGAATCGACCATCCAATTCAATCGATATGATTTAGCAATCAAAAAGGCGAAGGAAACAACCCGTCAATTTCAGGAAAACGTCGGTAATTATCCGAAGATTTTAAAAATCGGGTTATCATCCATAAAAAGCCTTATCCCGCTGATCGGGGCGGGGCTTAGTTTAAGAGCCGCTTTTGATTTCGGAAAAGAAGCCAGACAATTGGCAATCGAAGCCAAAGGGGTCGATTTTGCGTTCGAGCGAATCCAGAAACGTGGCGAGAACGTCGAAGCGGTATTGTTACGGGTTAAGGAAACCACCCGGGGGACATTGTCGGATTTAGACATCAAGAAATCGATTGTCGAATTTGACAACTTCGGGTTATCATTGCAGGAAATCGACACATTACTCGAATTCGTGACGGTCCGGGCAACACAAACCGGAAAGGGGTTTGAATATTTAAAGGATTCATTGGTCGAGGGTCTTTCCAAGGAATCGAAACTCCGTATTGATAACCTTGGTATTTCGACCGCAGATTTGAACGCCGAACTAAAGAAAACGCCGAATTTCGTTCAAGCGGTGGCAAACATCGCCAAGCGGGAAATCGCCGAAGCTGGCGATATTTTGGATTCCGCGCAAAATTCACAGGCGAGATGGAACGCCGATCTTGAAAATTTCAAGTTATTGGTCGGGAACAGTTTCATCAAAAGGGTTTCTGATTCGATGTATAATTTCGGGTCCGCGATATTACGCGCAATCACCCCAACAAAAGACCTTACGACCGAAATCACCAAGGAACAGGTCGAATTGAACACTTTGGTCAACCGAATCACCGACGTCAATATCGAAAATGACGAACGCGAAAAATTGGTAAGTAAATTGACCGAGGAATATCCGTTTTTCCTAAAACTAATCAAGGAGGAAAAAACCGACAACGAATCACTATCGAACGCACTCCGCGAGGTAAACGATTTGTATATCAAACGAATCGTATTACAAACCCAGCAAGAAAAAATCGATAAATTGATTGAAAAAGCCGGAGCGAGGGCTTTTGAAAACGTGAACCGTCGCATCCAATTAGAAAGGGAACTTGAAAAAATCAACCGGGAACAATTGGGGGACCGCGCCGTTGATCTCACAAACAAATCATTCGAGGAGCGTGTCCGGTTAATCAAAGAACAATTACAACTGACCGCAGAAACAAAAAAGGTAGGAAGTCGTGTCGTTAGAAACGAGGACGCCGTCGCATTGCAAAGGGTTAATACATTGTTGACCATTTACAACGGGGGTCTTCAGGGGTCCGTAAATCTAAATAAGGCGTTAAATGACGAACAAGACCTTTTGGCACAAATCGAGGGGGAAATCGGGATCACATTGGCGCAGATAAACGAATTGTTTCAAATCAACACCCAAAGAAAAAACGACAACACCAACGCGACGAAACAATTGACCGAAGCGGAATTAAAAGCTTTGCAAGCGGAAAAACGTCGTTTATTGGATAACAAATTCAAACTCGAATCATTCAATCTTCAACAACGTATCGACGACCTGAAACGATTAGCCGAATCCGAGGAGGAAACGTTTGACGTTCGCCGGGCAGCATTGGAGGAATATTCCCAACTCGAGGAAGAATTGGCTTTTTTGACGGCAAAGAACAAATTTGACGTCGCTAAAAATTTCAGCGACAAAGAAATCGAAGCGTTGTTGACCAAGGGCGAGGTGTCGAAGGATGTTTTGAAAAAGGTCACCGACGAAGAATTACTGATCATTGCCCAATATCAAGCGCAATTAAAAAATATTCAGCGCGAAAGTGATAATTCAGCGACCGATTTGGATGTCGAAGAATTCACCCAAAAGGCAAAAATAAAGGCACTCGCCAAGGAAAAAGCGTTAAATGAAGAATTACGCCTTGAAAACGATTACTTCCTAAAAAGCGAGGGGATATATGCCGGAGCTGAGGACGCGGTTGAATTGCGCGAAAAGCGAATCGCGGAAATAAAAAAGAAATATGCCCTTGAGGCTTTAAATACCCAAGTTGCTGCGGTCGAAGAATTATTGAAATCCGAGGAATTGTCGGCTGCAAAACGCGCACAATTGGAAGCGGAACTTGCGGACCTAAAATTACAAATATCCAATTTGACGACCGACGCGTTTATCGAAGCCAACGACAAGGAGGTTTTATCGACGCAGGAAAAGGTGGAACAAATCCTCGATATTTCACAACGGCTCGCTCAAGCATTGGTCGAACTTGCCGATTCCATATTCGAGGCTCGAATCCAAAAAATTGACGCCGAAATCGAAGCCAATGACGAAAAAACCCAGCGATATTTGGAAAATGAAAATTTATCCGAGGAACAACGCGCCGAAATCGAAAGGAAGGGGGAGGAACGTCGTCAACAATTGGAAAAGAAAAAGCGCGAGGAACAACGCAAACAAGCGATATTAAATAAAGCAATGGCAATCGTTGACATTGGAATCGCGACCGCGTTGGGGGTGATGCAGGCTTATGCTCAATTGGGACCAATCGCCGGAAATTTTGGGGCTGCGTTGGTGATTGCTTTGGGGGCAATTCAAACCGCAGCTGTTATCGCAAAACCGATTCCGAAATACGCCAAGGGAACCAAAAATCACCCCGGGGGTCTTGCGCTTGTGGGGGAAGAAAGACCCGAGGTAATTACGGAACCGGGCAAGGCGCCTTATGTAGTTGATAAACCGACAATTTTGAATCTTAGGTCCGGGACCAATGTAACACCGTCACTCGACGAATATAAGGACATAATGAGGGAGGCTGCAATTCGCCAAATCGCGCGTAATTACAACAATGTTTCAAATTTTGCCGAAAACAATATTTTGAATTTTGACGATTCTGGGATGATCGAGGAATTACGATTGACCCGGGAGGCGATATTGAAAAACCGTCAAAACATCATTTTGAAAACCGAAAAAACCGACATTCCGTTCGCAATTTTCCGAGCTGGGGTCATAAACTGGGGTAATTAATGGGAATATCAAATCCAACATATCGCGACAGGGTTCGTTTTACATTGTATCACGACGATTATGGGACGTTAAGGATTGACGATCCGGTCGGATGGGATGAGGACGAGAAGGAATACGCCAGAAACACAAAGTATCACGGTATTTTCACGAAATTCTCAAACTCCCTTAAATTCGTTTTAAGCGGTGCTGAATTCATCAACAATGTCCGTGATATTTATGGGGTAAACGCCGAAATCGTATTGACAAAGGACGAAAGACACCCTCAGACGGACATCTGGACCCGCCGTTACGAGGGAATTTTGGATTTGTCTGAATGGGAAAAGGAGGACGGCGAGGTTTCGGTGAAATTTAATTCTTCCGGCTTGGAAAAGGAATTGAAATCCCGCGAAAGCGAGGCTGTCGAAATTGAACGGGAGACAACGATGGACGGGGACACGTTGGACCCATTATCAACAAAAACAGTATATCTGGAAGGGCGACAAATATTCCTTCAATCCGCTTTCGATGTTGGTCCGACAAATAACGAAATAGGGGTTTCGGTTGAATCCAACGCCGGAAATACACGCAATCAAACAGGGGGAATCCCTTTAAGATTAGTTTCAAACAGTCACCAAGAAATTTTACAGTCGGTTTATCCGCAAACAACCGGGAGCGAAAACAACGGGGACCTCGGAATGATGTTCCTTTTTGATTGTGACCGTGACAGAACATTCAATTTCCAATTAAACGGAACTTTAAATGTTAATTTTAGCCAATATGAGAATGTTCAATGGTGTCGATACAAGGTTTGTCTTACGGTTTACAAAGACGGTTTTGATTTCAACTTAAAAAATCGTTATGTAATGCACGAACTAAGGTCCGAAAACCCGCCCGAAACGAACGACATTTCCCAGCTTGTCCTTCCGTCGGATGTTGATTTCCCGGTCAACCCTTTCACGATTAACGGGGTGAATTTTTCGTATTCAAATGAAAACTTTCAAGTTTTGGAGGGCGAAAGTGTCGCGTTGGAGGTTTATTTAAAAGCGGATATGTACCGGGACAACAACGCCGGGGTAAGGGCGAAAGCTAAGGACATCGTGGTTGATTTCACCATCGAGGAGGATAGCTTGACCGAACCATCAACATCAAAGGCGGTTATGGTTCACGAATTGGGGGAAAGATTGGTTAAAATAATGACTGGGCGCGAGGATTGCTTTTATTCCGAAATATTGGGTCGTTCTGACATTGGTTATCCCCAAGACGGGGAGGCTTCTTTGCTTGGGTTGGCTCACGGAATGTGGATTCGTCAATTCGACAAATATCCAATCAATGATGAAAATAAATACAAACCATTTACAACCAAATTCAAGGATTACACCGATTCGCTGGAGGCGATTTGGAACATCGGTCTGGGGATTGAACGCGTTGGTTTTCGTGAACGGGTCCGAATGGAGGATATGAGTTATTTTTACAATAACAACGTCTTGGTGAAACTTGGCAAACAAACCGGAAATCAATTTGAATATATCCAAGTAAAAAAGGTAAAACGATCCTGCGCGAAAGAATATTTGTTCTCGGCAATCGATACCGGATATTCAAAGGGTGGTGAATACGAGGAAGCGATGGGATTGGATGAATACAATGGTAAAGCAAATTTTAACACGGTCATCACCCGGGTAAAAAGCATTTTGACCCAAATAAGTAATTATCGGGCAGATTCGTATGGTTTGGAATTCGCCCGGCGAAAACCAAAATCAGCATATAAAACCGAGGACACTACTTACGACAAGGATGTTTTCTGGATGGATTTAAAACGTTTCGGAAGCATTTTCAAAATGCGCAAATGGCAGGACGATTTCGCACAACAGCCGACCGGGGTTTTTAGTCCCGATACTGCCACAAATTTAAGGCTTTCCCCGGTGAATATGACAATCCGTCGAGGGTGGTTTGTTGCTGCGTCGTTGGTTTCTTATCCGTTGGATTATATCCGTTATGGATCATCAACGGCAAACAGTAATTTGAAAACCCGCCTTATCGGTGGCGATGAATATTCAGAAAACGGCGACGATGAACAAAGAATCATCCAAAACCAAGAATTAAAAAAGGCTCGATTCGTCCCGGAATGGGTGGAATTTGAATTCGAGGTCGATTTTGATATTTCGGAACAATTGGAGGGAACAACGACAATCTTGGGGCGCAAGATTCCCAATAAATACGGGCTTATTGAATTTAAAAACGAAAACGGTGAACTGGAGCGGGGATTTTTATTTAATTTAAAACCCAACAAACAGGGAAAATGGAAATTATTAAAGGCAAACAGATAAAATGGCAACATTCGCACAAATACAACTGACATTTAATTCGGATTTGACCGCCGGAGAATATCTGACATTTTCCTTCGGATTGGGAACCATCACCGAAAACTGGGTCACAAAAAGAATCGCCCCAAATCAGGCGGTCATTGGAACACCGACAGAAATTGACGGCGAACGATCAGCGATTTCATTCGTTGACGCAATCGAACTCGATTACACTTATTTACAAGTGGAAATCACCCGCGCTGATAACGTCGTGACTATTGCTGCAACTGACCCTGAATATCAATTCAGTTTCGATGGTGGTGAACCAGTCGCAGACGTGACCCCGGTTATTGATAACACAACCGAAACCCCATTGACGATTGATTCGATCACGTTCACAACGGCAGACACTGACCCGGATGAAAATGTAAAGGTCAACATCGAAACAAACATCGCAATCGCAAAAATGACATCACCGATCGAAATTGACCCGGTGTCATCAAACCCTTTCGATTTCGACTATCCCCGGGGGACCAAAATAAAACTTGTACTTGAAACATCAGGGGGGCAAATGGTCGAGGAAATTGTGGAATTGCCCTCCGCTTTAACAGCTGCCGGAATATCAATCGAACAAATACAAACACCGGAGGGGACCACGATTGTCGTTTCTTCCGACACGAATACCGAAACGATTCTGGAGTATAGCTTGGACGGGGTCACTTATCAATCATCGTCATCATTTCCCGGACTTCCCGAGGGGGAGCAGACAGTTTATGTACGAGATCAATTTGGGATCGTTAGGACAGTCGATATTGATATTCAATTCGGCGCTGTTTCCCCTTATTTCCAAATTTCAAAATCGAATTCTTTCCGAATGGCTAATCGCATCACTCACGGCGATTGCGGAAACTATAAAAACGAGGAAAATACGTTATCCTGCGAGGAAAATGTCCCGAAACCATACACGGAAATACAACAGTTTCAATCCTGCGATATAATTACAACACAATTTCGGTCGAATTACCCGCAAGTAACAGCAAACGTTCATATCGTGGACGGAAATTCTGTTATTGGGGTGAGTGGAATGGAACAAATCACAGAAAACATCGATCGGAAGGATCGCCGGGATTGTTTTAAATTCACATTGCCCGACGGACGCCTTGGGATATATTTCACATCCGGCAATTTATACGATTGGACGACCGGGGTTGACATTGGGGATTATGTTTTAAATGGGGCGCTTCCCGAATGGGGAATCGTTGGGAACTACCTACATATAAACGGAAGCTGGAAATTGATTCAAAACATTGTTTTTGACGACGACCGTGACGCCGAGGTTTTGGTGGTAAACGATACCGTTCCGGTTTCCGGGGATGTTTTGACGCAGGTAAGGTCACGTTACAACCGCGAGGAATACGAAATTTATGAATTCACCATCGACCTCGTTTCATATTTAGGACAAAAAATTCAAGTTGAAATCCGTAATTTTGACTCATCGGTGAACGGATGGGAAACGATTTCGTACAAATCGGAAATTATCGACGTTCAGGTTCGACACGCCGATACGGTTGAAATTCAATACTGGGGTCGCGAAAATACTGATATTTATTACGGGACCGGAATTCGTCACAAAATCAGAATCCCATTGTTTGAAATTCCGAAGGCGTTACCCGGTTCGGAAATCGAAATCAATAAGGGGGACAATGACGCCAATTTATTAAAATCGACGCAATATGAATACATCGAGTATCAATTGGGTCCGGTTACAACCGGGGTAATGAGGAAACTTTGTCAGGCGTTGGTTCATACAGACATATTATTCGACGGTGTCGAGTGTCTTGGGGAATCAATCGACACCGAGGGACCGTTGGAGGACACAAATCTTTACATCGTAAAAGCAAAAATGCTTAAATCCCGCGATGTTTACAATAGCGATTCCGGTCCGGGAGCACTCGGTCAGGGATCACTTGAAATCCCGGCAATCGTTGACGGGGGTACAAATTATATTAAGTATCAATAAAAAATTAAGTGATGGACTTAACACAATTAATTCAAACGGTCGCAGCGCTGGTGCAATGGAAAAACGACGTCACGTCGAACTCGAAAACAAACGAGGAGCTTCCGGCGATGGACCCGGTCATAACCGACGCTCTTATTCGATTGTCAAAGGCTGGAATATCGAAAACAATCACGCCCCAGCAAATAATCGACATCGCGCAAGAATTACGGTTTTTAGACCTTATTGATGTTGAGGACGAGGATTATTACGGAAAACACGGATTCGCCCCCGTTGTTGTTTCGCAAGGTGGACCGCCTTACGGAAGATTAAGATTGACAAGAATCCCAACATTCGAGGACATTTATGTTCAAAACGGTATTATAAAAGGGGGCGTTTCACACGTTCAAGGATTGACTTACAATGTTTGGGTCAGTATGTTCGTGGTCAATAGGGTTTTATATTATTATCCAATAAGCCAGCTGGTCACATTGAACGACGGGGATTCAACAAACCCCAGAATCGATGTTATCGCGGTTCAGGTGAACACGGTCGATCCGGCGAACTGTTCCATCGTTATTTTAGAAGGGGACCCAGCGCCGTCACCAATAAAGGAAGTTGTTGATTTAGAAACACAAGCCGAAATAACTTTCAAACTCGTTAACGCAGGGGATGTTGCCGATCCTGACGTCGTGACTGATTTGGTTTATGACGAAAACGCAGGGTCGCCGACGGAATGGACGAACACGTTCCTCCTTGATGGTGGTGATTTGGAAGCTGACGCTGACCCATTTAACGGGTCAAAATATGCGAT
>ERZ795057.1974-NODE-1974-length-16500-cov-12.329158_pt1 | contig 16500 bp, 14 predicted proteins | sample MGYA00375141_ERZ795057 | MGnify/ENA primary metagenome ERZ795057 (study PRJEB30186, sample SAMN05720163) | activated sludge metagenome | isolation source: Anaerobic digester | place: Hong Kong | collected 2015-01-26 ... | reverse complement strand
TTGAAACATGGATATATGGGAAAAGTCAATGACAAGGTTATATTGTCATACAGACTTATAGGTGAGTATGTGGGTTCGGGAAACTTGGTACAGGGTATAAGGTATAGGGTTTAAGGTACAAGGTTTAAGGTGTAGGGTTGAGTAGGTCAATACATAGGTTGAATATTTCAAGACATAGGTAATAGTTTTAGCTCAGGACATGGGTAACAGTTTAAAAATATGAATCGCTCGTGCCTGATAAGGCACTCCTATACCCTGAACCTTATACCTCAAACCTTGTACCTGGTCTCTCTAGAGCCAGATAAGCCCTATCAGGATGCAGCTCGCCCCGATGAGGATGACATAGTCTGAAAACACAGCCTTCATCTGTTTCATTCTTGTCCTCGTGATACCGGGAGAATACCCGCGAAGCGTCAGTGCGATGGCAAGATCGTCCGCCCTGCGAAACACACTGTAGAGAAGCGGTACGAGGATGGGAACGAGAGACCGGACCTTTTTTATCAGCCCTCCTGATTCGATATCCACGCCCCTGGCCTTCTGTGCCTTGATAATGCGGTCCGTCTCTTCGAAAAGCAGGGGGATAAACCGTATGGCAAGCATCACCAGGAGTGCGATCTCATCGATGGGTACCTTGAGGTACTTCAGTGGGGTCATGTACCATTCGAGGGCCCACACCATGTCCAGGGGAGAAGTGGTCAGGGTCATGAGTGTGGAAAGCCATATGGCAAACACAAGCTGGAACCCCACCTTTATCCCGCCCATAAGACCCTGCCAGGTTGCATGAGGCAGCCAGGAGATGGCATCTCCGGGTGTCATGAATATATGGAGGATCGCGGTAAACAGGAAAAGCCAGAGAAACGGGCTCAGGCCTGCAATGAGCCTCTTCAAAGGTACCCTGGAGGCAAAGGTCAGTCCCAGGCAGGTCACAAAAAACAGTCCGAGCCCATAGGGGGTATCGAGCTGGAAAACAGCCCCTATGCCCAGGGCCATAACAAAGAGTTTCACCCGTGGATCTGCTGCATGCACAACAGACTCCATTGGCAGATATTGTCCGAGTGTAACTCTCATTGTCCTCTTTACAGCAGAGCGCCTGTCACAGGGCAACCTCAGGATGATACAGTTGTTCTGCTATCTGCACGGCATTGAGCGCGGAACCCTTCCTGATATTGTCGGACACGATCCACAAGGCTATCCCGTTGTTGACGGACAGATCTTCACGAATTCTGCCCACAAAGCATTCATCCCTCCCCGTTGCATATACCGCCAGCGGGTACAGGTTGCGCGAGGGATCGTCTTCCACTTCCACACCGGGGGTCTCTCTGAGCAGGCTCCTGACCTCTGCAGGGGATATCTTGCGTGCGGTTTCGATATTCACCGACTGGGAATGGGAATAGAACACCGGCACCTGCACCGAGGTCGCGCATATGCGAATGTTCTCATCCTCCATGATCTTGCGTGTCTCATTGACGATATTCATTTCTTCGAGAGTATAGTCGTTGTCACAGAACCTGTCGATATGCGGCACGGCATTGAATGCTATCTGGTGCGGATACACCTGTGATGTGATCTCCCTGAAGTTATAGAGATCGCGTATCTGCTCGGTGAGCTCATCTATGGCCGGCTTCCCGGAATCCGAGACAGCCTGGTATGTGGAGATAACAATGCGTTTGATCCTGGCTCTTTTGTGTATTGGGTAGAGCGCAACGACCATCTGGATCGTGGAACAGTTCGGGTTTGCAATGATGCCTTTATGCTCCCTGATCCTGTGCGGATTCACTTCGGGAATCACAAGGGGCACATCCTCATCCATTCTGAAGGCCGGTGAACTGTCGATTACCACACAGCCCTGCTGCACCGCAGTGGCCGCAAATTCCCTGCTCACTGCATCTTCAGCGGCAAAGAAGACGACATCAGTGCCTTTGAACGAGTAGTCTTCCAGGACCTGAACAGGGAGTTCCGCATCCTTGTACTCCACGCCCGCACCGATCAACTTTCCTGATTCCAGAAGTATCAGTTCACGTACGGGGAAAGCCCTCTCTTCGAGTATCTTCACTATCTCGGTGCCTACAGTACTTGTAGCACCGACAACTGCGACTCTATAACCTGATGCCATCTCTTTTCTCACACCCTGCACCCTATACCTTAAACCTTATATCCAGGCTTTTTATTCTTTTCCTATCGCCTACAGCCTAATGCCTAACGCCTTTTCTTTATTTATATCTTACCAGTCTTCTCTATATGTTTAATCAGTCCGCCGTCTTCAATCAAGTCCTGCATGAATCCCGGAATAGGCTTGGCTTTATAGGTTTTCCCTGTAGAGATATTCCTGATCTCGCCGCTTGAGGCATCAACCTCTACGATATCACCCTGGCGGATCTCACGAGATGCCTCGTCTGATTCGAAAATGGGCAGTCCCATATTGAAGCTGTTCCTGAAAAAGATCCTGGCAAAGCTCGAGGCTATGACACAGCTTATCCCTGATGCCTTGATTGCGATCGGTGCATGCTCCCTTGAAGAACCGCATCCGAAATTCTTTCCGGCAACGATAATGTCACCGGCCGAGATCTTTGAGAAAAATTCCGGATCGGCATCTTCCATGCAGTGTTTCTTGAGCTCCTCGGGATCCGAGGTGTTCAGATACCGTGCGGGAATGATCGCATCCGTATCGATATCATCTCCGAAGAGGAATGCCTGTCCTTTGAAAATCATGATGTCACCTCCTGCGGGGATGAGATCTTGCCGGTAATGGCAGAAGCGGCAGCAACGGCAGGACCTGAAAGATAGACTTCGCTCTTCGGGTCACCCATGCGGCCTACAAAATTGCGGTTTGTGGTTGCCAGCGCCTTTTCACCCTGTGCCAGGATACCCATGTGTCCGCCAAGGCACGGTCCGCAGGTTGGAGGGCCGAGAATGGCCCCGGCATCCAGGAATATCTTTATAAGCCCTTCGTTTTCGGCCGCCAGGAATATCTCCGGGGTGGCCGGAAGAACTATACACCTCAGCCCCTTGGCAACCTTTTTGCCCTCAAGGATCTGTGCCGCAATCCTTAAGTCTTCGATCCTGCCGTTCGTACATGAACCGATGAGAACCTGATCGATACGCACCTCACCCACCTCGCTGATGCCTCTGGTATTCTCCGGCAGATGGGGAAATGCAACCTGGGGCTCAATATTCGCACAATCATATTCCCTCACGGAAATATAGTCGGCATCGGGATCGCTTTCATACATGGCATACGGCCTTTTCGCCCGCGGTCTGACGTACGCCTCGGTCTTCTCATCAGGCGGGATTATCCCGGCCTTTGCACCCGCCTCGATGGCCATGTTCGATATGGTGAGGCGGTTGCTCACGTCAAGCGATGAGATGGCAGGACCGTCGATCTCGAGGACATGGTACAGTCCGCCGTCGACACCGATATCTCCGATAAGATAAAGGACAAGATCTTTTCCCCCGACCCAGGGCTGGAGTTCGCCGGTAAAGGTGAACTTCATTGTCGAGGGCACTTTTATCCATGCCTGGCCGGTCATGATGGCAGCCGCGAGGTCGGTGCTTCCGACCCCTGTTGCAAAGGCGCCAAGCGCCCCATAGGTGCATGTGTGGCTGTCGGCACCGATAATGAAATCTCCCGGCAGAACAAGGCCCTTTTCCGGAAGCAGGGCATGTTCGACCCCGACATCGCCACCATCAAAGAAATTCTCTATCCCGTATTCATGAGCAAAGTCACGAACCATCTTGCACTGATTTGCAGAGGCAATATCCTTGTTCGGGGTAAAATGATCAAGGACAAATACCACCTTGTCCGGGTCGGCGACCCGGTTCACACCGCTCGAGGTAAATGCCTTGATGGCGATAGGCGCGGTAATGTCATTGGCAAGTGCTACATCCACATTGACCTTGATGATGTCACCCGGCTTGAAATTGAGCGTGTCAGTATGAGCCTGAAGTATCTTTTCAGCAATCGTCATTCCCAATGAGTTGTTCCTCCTTTAAAGATGTGGGATTCTGGAGGACTTCTTAGTCTTTAAGAACTCCATCCTGTTCATAGCGTTGACCGGTGCCTTACTGTGGCAACGAGGACTTTTTCATGTACATTCATGCTTGCACCGGGAGACTTCTCTCCATCGCGCAGGGTTGTATCAAAGATTATTATCCTGCCTTGTGATGCCTTCATGATCTGTACCTTCGACGTGTTTCTTTTCACTGAAATAGGCCCGCACAGACTGGATAGCGTTCCAGAGGGTTCCGCCGACAATAAAGGTCATGGCAAGCACGAAGATCATTATCTCCGGAGCGAGAGCAACTACCATAAGCAGCAGAACACCTGCAACCAAAAGTTGAAACGGATGGGCCTTTATATAGGAAATGTGTTTGAAACTCGGAAAACGGATAGTGCTCACCATCATGAAGGAAAGGATATACATCCCGCCGAGAAGCGCCAGGGAAGGGATAGATCCGACGACTTTGGACAGAAGCACGACGCTCGTCACCGCAGCGGCGGCAATGGGGATGGGTAATCCCGTGAATGTAGTCAGATTGTGAGATGTATCGGTGTTGAAACGGGCGAGCCTGAGCGCTCCGCATGCAACAAAGAGAAAACACGCGATGAACCCGAATCTTCCGTACTGGTTCAGTTGCCACAGATAAGCCATAATAGCAGGCGACACCCCGAAGGCGATGACGTCTGAGAGAGAATCATATTCCTTGCCGAATTCCGATACGGAGTTCGTCATACGGGCAACCCGCCCGTCTATCCCGTCGATAAACCCGGCAATGAGAATGAGAACGGCAGCCATGTAGTAATTGCCTTTCAAAGAGAACGAGATGGAATAGAAGCCGCAGAACAGGCTCATGGTAGTGATAAAGTTTGGAAGAAACGGGACTGTTCGTTTACGTTTTTCCTTTTTCATCTTGTTTCTCCTCATATCTGTGCCCTCCCGAGAACTGTCTGTCCTGCAACAGCCTTGTCTCCCTTCTTCACCATAATTTCAATACCTTTGGGCACATAACATTCAAGCAACGATCCGAATCGGATCAACCCGATCTTCTGTCCGGCCTCGAGCGTATCCCCGGTTTCAACCCAGCAGGATATCCTCCGGGCAACGAGGCCTGCCACCTGATCCACCCTGAACACACCCATATCGTTCTTGATATAGTGGATCATTCTCTCATTGTCCTGGGTCTTCTTTCCCAGGTTGGCCATATGAAATTTCCCGGGACGATAGCGTTTTTCCAATACAACCCCGCTCGTCATGGCCCGGTTTACATGTACATTGAACACCGACATGAAGATCGAGATCTTCGTGCACGGCCCCACATGTTCTTCATCGAGGTCGGCTATTCCCAGGACGGTCCCGTCAGCAGGGGAAAGGAGGAGATCCTTTCCCTGCGGGATGTCACGGTCAGGATCCCGGAAGAACCATGTGACAAAGGCGACAGGGATGAGCCCCGGAAGCCACAGCCTTGTTCGAGAGAGCACAAAAGCCATTACTGCCGAAATGGCGATAAAAGGAAAGCCCTCTTTTCGTATGTTCACTAATTCTCCTTTTTATTGACCTTACGATCCTTTGCAATCCAGGGCATCATGGATCTCAACTCGGCACCCACCTTCTCGATCTGGTGGTTTTCCCCCTTCTTCGTAAGTGCATTGAAGGTGGGTCTGCCTGCCTGGTTCTCGAGGATCCACTCCTTGGCGAACCTGCCGTCCTGGATCTGGGTGAGAATATCTTTCATGATCAGTTTGACCTCTTCATCTATGATGACCGGTCCCCTCGTGATATCACCGTACTGGGCGGTATTGCTGATGGAATACCTCATGTTAGAGATCCCGCCTTCATAAATGAGATCGACGATAAGTTTGAGCTCATGGAGACATTCGAAATATGCCATCTCCGGGGCATACCCGGCTTCCACCAGCGTCTCGAAACCTGCAGTGATGAGCGAGGTCACCCCGCCGCAGAGCACTGCCTGCTCGCCGAAGAGGTCTGTCTCGGTTTCTTCAGCAAACGTGGTCTCTAAGATCCCTGCCCTGCCTCCACCGATGGCTGATGCATAGGACAGTGCCAGTTCCTTTGTATCACCGGCTGCATCTGCTTCCACCGCGATGAGCATGGGAACCCCCCTGCCCTGCGTATATTCATAACGAACCATATGTCCCGGAGACTTGGGGGCAACCATGAAACAGCTCACACCCTGAGGCAGTCGTATCTGACCATAGTGAATGTTGAAGCCGTGGGCAAAGACAAGATACTTGCCGGCATCCAGATTCTTCTCGATCTCTTCCCGGTACACCTGTGCCTGGAGTTCATCGGGAATCAGGATCATGACGACATCGGCCCATTTGGCAGCCTCTGCGGTTGTCATGACGGTAAGTCCCGCGCCTTTAGCCTTGGCCCAGGATGCACTGCCTTCACGCAGCCCGACGACGACATCGACACCCGAATCCTTCAGATTATTTGAATGGGCAAAGCCCTGTGAGCCATAGCCCATGATTGCAACCTTCTTTGACTTGATCAATGACAGATCAGCATCCTTGTCATAGTACACCTTCATTACGTCAACTTCCTCCTTCCTTGCATTTCTCTTTCCATGACTACTGTACCGGTTCGGATGAAATCGAGAATCCCGATAGGGCTTAAGATCTCAATAAAACCCTCCAGCTTTCCTTTATCGCCTGTCAAGGCAAGGGTATATGAATTGGGAGACACATCCACCACCCGGGCCCTGAAGATATCGGCAATGCGCAATACCTCGGCCCTGGTTTCCTCCTTTGCCTTCACCTTCACGAGAATCATCTCACGTTCCACAAACTCCTTGCCTACATAATCAACCACTTTGATTACATTGATGAGCTTGTTGAGCTGTTTCTTTATCTGTTCAAGAACCTGTTCATTCCCGTTTGTCGTAATGACCATCTTCGACTTTTTCGGGTCCAGGGTCGGAGCAACAGAGAGAGACTCAATATTAAAGCCCCTTCCGGAAAAGAGCCCCACCACCCTGGAGAGAACCCCGGCCTCGTTATCAACCAATACTGAGATTGCGTGTCTCATTTAAAATACCTCACACGAGCAGCATGTTATTAATCGGTGCGCCGGCAGGGACCATAGGGTAGACATCCTCTTCAGGTTCGACAATAAAGTCCACAAATACCGGGCCGTCGGTAGCCAGAGCCTCTTTTATGACATCCTTCACCTCGGCAGGATCCTTCACCCTGAAACCTTTCGCACCATAGGCTTCTGCAAGTTTTACATAATCGGGAGATATCGCCAATGAGGTGTGGGAATATCTCTTTTCGTAGAACAGGGCCTGCCACTGTCGCACCATACCAAGATAGCCGTTGTTGAGGATCATGACCTTGACCGGAAGATTGTATTGAACAACCGTTGCGAGTTCCTGGATATTCATCTGAATCGATCCGTCGCCTGCAATGTCTATCACCGTGCGGTTGGGAAATGCTGCCTGAGCACCGATGGCTGCGGGAAATCCGTATCCCATGGTCCCCAGCCCCCCGGATGTGAGGAAGAGCCTCGGCTCTTTGAACTGATAGAACTGGGCAGTCCACATCTGGTTCTGGCCCACCTCGGTGGAGATGATCGTATCGTCAGGGGCGAGGGCGTCTATCATTTCAATGACATACTGTGGTTTTATTGAACTGCCCTGGGAATACCTGAGCGGCTGTTCCTTCTTCCATTTATCCACGCATTTCAGCCATGATCTGACATTCTTGTGCAGCACCTTCACCTCATCCGGCCTTTCCTGTATCTGGGAAAGCATCCCTTTGAGAACCATCTTTGAATCCCCCACAACCGGGAGATCCACCTTCACGTTCTTGGAAATGGATGTAGGGTCGATGTCGATATGAATAATCTTTGCCTTTGGGGCAAACTCATCTATCTTGCCCGTGACCCTGTCATCGAAACGGGACCCGATGGCCACGAGGCAATCGGTCCCTGTCACCGCCATGTTTGCCGCATAGGTCCCGTGCATGCCGAGCATACCCAGGGAAAGCGGATCGCCCGAAGGAAATGCCCCGAGCCCCATTAACGTCATAGTGACCGGGACATGCATCTTGCGTGCGAACTCGACAAGTTCGACAGAGGCATTGGCGTGGACAACACCACCGCCGGCATAGATGACAGGCTTCTTGCTCTTTAAGATCAGGCTCACGATCCTCTTTATCTGCCCGAGGTGGCCTTTGTAGGTGGGGCAGTAACTGTCCATCTCCACCTTTTCAGGATATTTGAAGGCGATCATGTCCTTCATGACGTTCTTGGGGAGATCAACCAGCACCGGCCCTGACCTGCCGGTACGGGCGATATAAAAGGCCTCTTTGATGACCCGCGCCAGGTCGGAGATATCTTTCACCAGATAGTTGTGCTTGGTGCAGGGCCTCGTAATACCGACAATATCCGCTTCCTGAAAGGCATCATTCCCGATGAGATGCGTCGGCACCTGGCCGGTGAAAACCACCAGGGGAATCGAGTCCATATACGCGGTTGCAATGCCGGTGACGGTATTCGTAGCACCCGGACCGGAGGTAACGAGACATACGCCGACCTGGCCGCTTGCGCGGGCATATCCGTCTGCGGCATGCACCGCTCCCTGCTCATGCCTGGTTAAGATAAAGTCGATATCCGTTGCTCCCATGATGGCATCAAAGATATCGAGTACCGCTCCGCCGGGAAAACCAAAGACGTGTTTGACCCCTTCACACCGCAAGGATTCGATGAATACCTGCGCGCCTGAAATCTTTTTCATAATGTTTCCTTATTTCAAAAATACTACTGTGCTCTACTGCTCTCTGTACTTCCTGAGAATCTCTTCTATCTCGTCTTTACCTGAAAGCTTGAGCTTTTGAATCTCCTTTCTCCTCATCTCTTCTTCCGTGCTGAGATATCTTCTCTTATTCAACTGCTCAAGTTTTTCTTCAAATTCAAGATGCTCATCCCAAAGTCTCTTGAGTTCCTTGTTCTTCGGGATAAGCTTGCGAATTAGCTGCAGGTCCGCTTCTTCCATATACTTTTCCCCTTATAAATTCTTAGTAAACAACATCTAGAACACATATATCATATCCTGTCAACAGCCGCGATTCCTTGAATTTAAAGCACTTCGCACACACTTTTGAGGGATGCTTTCTCTATGATAAATCCTGATACCTGCATATCTATGGGGTCACCTGTTCGGCGAGTGATACTATCCGGGCACAATAACGTCCCTCACCTCGCCTTGTATCAGGCCGGAACTGATTGGGCCCGAGTTACTTTTACGGGGGAGTGTCGAGGTGGAGACGTTGTGAAATAAAGAAGGCAGGATAAACCCGCCTTCTTTATATTTTTCCAGATCATAAGCTATCTTGGATAGCCGATTCCGCCCAGGGCGCTGGAGATTTCAGTCAGGACAACCGGGTCTTCGATGGTAGATGGAACCTTGTACTCCTGACCGTCTGCGATCTTTCTCATGGTTGCACGCAGAATCTTTCCGCTCCTGGTCTTGGGCAGCCTGGCCACCGCAGTGACGTCCTTGAGGCACGCCAATGCCCCGATCTCGGAGCGGACCATGCCCACGACCTCCCTGGTTATGTCACCTGGATCACGATCAACCCCGGCCTTGAGCACCACAAATCCGATGGGTACCTGCCCTTTCAGGTTGTCATTCACACCGATGACCGCGCACTCTGCAACATCGGGATGCTTTGCCACCACCTCTTCCATGCCGCCGGTCGAGAGCCTGTGCCCTGCTACGTTGATGATGTCATCCACCCGTCCCATGATGAACAGATACCCGTCCTCGTCCTTGAATCCGCCGTCTCCAGTGGAATAGTATCCCTTGAACTCCTTCAGGTACGAATCCACATAATGATCGTCTTTCTGCCAGAGGGTGGGAAGACATCCCGGAGGCAGGGGAAGCTTCACGGCAATTGCGCCTTCATTGCCATCCGGTATTTCTTCTCCGTTCTCATTCAGTATCTTCACATCGTACCCCGGTACAGGCTTTGTGGGAGAACCAGGCTTTACCGGCAGCTCTTCAATCCCCATACAGTCCGCTGCCATCGGCCATCCCGATTCGGTCTGCCACCAGTGATCGATCACCGGAATGTTCAGCAGGGAACTCGCCCAGTGATACGTATCCGGGTCGAGGCGCTCACCGGCAAGGAACAGATATTTCAACGCGGAGATATCATACTTCTTGAGATATGACCCGTCCGGGTCCTCCTTCTTGATTGCGCGAAATGCCGTGGGAGCGGTAAAGAGCACCTTTACCTTGTGCTGGGATATTACCCGCCAGAATGCCCCCGGGTCCGGAGTCCCCACTGGTTTGCCTTCGTAGAGAACCGTTGTGCACCCATGGAAGAGCGGACCGTAAACGATATAGGAATGCCCGACTGCCCACCCAAGGTCCGAGGCCGCCCAGTATACATCGCCGGGATCCACGTTGTAGATGTTTTTCATGCTCCATTTCAAGGCCACTGCGTGACCGCCATTGTCCCGCACGACACCCTTGGGTATCCCGGTGGTACCGGAAGTATACAGGATGTAGAGCGGATCGGTGGCCTCCACCGCAACACACTCGGCCGGCTGGGCCCCTTTGAGGGCATCGTTCCAGTCGATATCCCTGCCGGGGACAAGATCCGCCTTGGCCTGCGGTCTCTGGAAGATGACGCATTTCTCTGGTTTGTGGACGGATAATTCGATTGCCTTGTCCAGCAGCGGCTTGTAGGGGATTACCCCCTTGGGTTCGATACCGCAGGAGCCGGAGATGATCACCTTGGGCTTGGCATCATCTATCCTCACCGAGAGCTCGTTCGAGGCAAATCCGCCGAAGACGAGCGAGTGGACCGCTCCTATGCGGGTACATGCCAGCACCGCCACCATGGTCTGCGGGATCATGGGCATGTAGATGATGACCCGGTCTCCCTTTTCCACCCCCAGAGAGGTAAGCACCCCGGCAAATTCTGCAACGTCTCTCAGAAGCTCGCGGTAGGTGATCTTCTGGACCGTGTTCGTGACCGGGGAATCATAAATAACGGCAACTTTTTCCCCTCCCCCGTTTTCCACGTGGTAGTCAAGCGCATTGTAGCACGTGTTCACTTTCGCCCCTGCAAACCACCGGTAGAACGGCAACCTGCTGTCATCAAGCACCTTATCCCACTGCTTGATCCACTGAATATCCTGAGCCGCTTCGGCCCAGAACTCATCCTTGTTTTCTATGGATTTTTTAAATGCCTCTTCATATGTTTTGTACATAGTGAAACCCCCTATAAGAAAAATAAAAGCTGCTATATTGTATTATAATATTACAATTGAAGTAACATATCCACCCCAAATATATGATAACGATCACGGCAGTGAAAAACAGGAGTAATGGAGCGGAAAACCGAAAGGACTGGAGTAGTGGAGAAACCCAGTTCAGGAGATGCACTGTCCGGGTGTTGTCTCAGGCTATTTATATGAAAACAGAAGTCAGTATCCAGAATTCAGAAGCCAGAATAAAAATTCTAAGATATAGTGGCATAAGGCTTAGCAAACCGGATACTTTTTCATCTTTCGTTGTGGCAGCTGGCCATGCCTATTAGACTGTAGGTGTTCAGCCTGTTGGGAACAGATCATGAGACAGAGGACATAAGCAGAAATCAGAAGAATATATAAGACTTGTAAAAGATGTGCACCAGCACAGAGATCAAAAGGACAAAGGCACACGTTCTGTGCACGCTAAGCCACCACGCCCGGAAATTTCTGTTGATATAGTATCCGTACAGACCGAGCATGACAACCGCACCCAGGAACGAGCCGGTGATTATGCCTGTGAGTGAAACAGCACCATAGAAGATGTTTATCCCTGCATGAACGGGGAACAACAGCAACGCTGATAGGCCGAAGAACCGGTGAGTACGTATCATACGCTGCATGAACCGGCGGTACGCATCGGCAAAGTCCTTATAGTTCGGCGGGAGCTTTTTTACATAATCCCTGCTGATCTGCTTTAAGAAGAAGTTTGAAAGGGCAAGAACAATCATCAATGCGATGGCATATCCGATAATCCTGGCAAATAACATGTGAACGCCCCTTTTCCCCTGTGATACTTGATCCTTATGCAAGTCTTAATCAGCATAGCCAATCATGTCAAGGGATTGTATCATGAACCTCTGCCGAACCATGATATTTCACAAACCCGTGTCGGATTAATTCAAGGGGATACTCACTTTCACCGATGAGATAATCACGAGAAATGCAGGGGCGCAATCAACACCCCCACAACATCTGAGAGACTGCATATACGAAAGAAGGGGACTCATGCAGGTATATTTAGCCAGACAGCCAATCTTCACGCGGGATAAATCCATCTATGCCTATGAACTGCTCTTTCGGGGCGGCATGGCCAACTATTTCCCTGATATAGACGGCAACAGCGCAACATCACGTGTTCTATCGAGCACCTTTTTCTCCTCTGACATCGAACACATAACCGGAGGAAAAAGGGCTTTCATCAATTTCACCCGGGAACTGCTGGGAATGAAAATTCCCCTCATGTTTCCGCCATCCATAACAACGGTGGAGGTGCTTGAAGATGTCATCCCGGATGATATCATCGTTGCAAGCTGCAAAGAGATGTCCTCAAAGGGCTACCTTATTGCCCTTGACGATTTCGAGTACGAACCGTGCCTGCAGCCGCTTATCCATCTGGCGGATTTCATCAAGATAGATTTCATGAAGAGCTCTGCTGAGGAAATACACGATTATTTAACCAGGCTTTCTGGAACAGGGGCAAAATTCCTGGCGGAGAAGGTTGAGACATACGAGGAATTTCAGATGGCCCTTGATATGGGGTTCTCCTATTTTCAGGGATACTTTTTCAGCAAGCCGCAGGTAATGCAGGAAACTGACATCCCGGCCCTGAAGATAAATCTTTTGCAGATCATGACCGAGGCGAACAGAGATGATTTCAGCGTGAATGAACTGCAGAAACTCATCGAGCGTGATGTGGGCATCTCGTACAAGCTGCTGCGGTACCTGAACTCCCCCTTCTTCAGGAGGAGAAATGAAATATCATCCATCAAGCACGCGTTGATCATGCTCGGCGAACAGGGAATAAAGCGATTCCTCTCGGTCATTATCCTTGCAGAGCTCAGCAACGACAAGCCCGATGAACTCCTGAAGAGCTCTGTTGTCAGGGCCAAAATGTGCGAGAGCCTCGCAGCCAGGAAAGGTACAGGCACAGACCCGGCGGAATTCTTTACCCTGGGCCTCTTCTCCCTTATCGATGCAATCCTGGACAGCGACATGGAATCCGTTCTGAAAAAGCTCCCTCTGTCTGAAGAGATAAAACGGGCCCTGCTGAAAAAGGACAACCGTCTCAGCGGTTATCTCAAGTTAACCGAGAGCTACGAACAGGGAGACTGGGAAGGTGCCGCGTACTTCGCATCGGCCATTGGGATAGACATGGAAGAACTTCCTGCCATCTATTTCAATGCCCTTGGCTGGGCGGATTCCCTCCTGACCTCTCAGCACGGCTGATTCCCTCATCTTGAATCCGGCATGAACAATGGAGTAAGATCAAAAGACTGTAGGCTGTAGGTGCTCTGAAAGAAATAACCTTGGGGTACTTTTAATATGAAAATAGAATACAGTATCCAGAATCCAGAATAAAAACTTAAATAACTAAACAGCTGGATTAAGCAAACCAGACACTTTTTCATTTTTCTTTGAGGCTGTTCAGCCATTTCAGTTAAGCTGAATGAACAGTGGAAAAGATCGATTTATTTTTCAGAGAGAGTATGTTCGCGGGTTGTTCAAATCATTAATATTCGTCCGCGTACTGATCGAGATATCCCTGGATATACTTCCTCACCCGTTCATTCCCGAAAAAGATGCCGAAGTGGCCCTCACAGAGGATATCCGCATCCAAGGACAGGAGCTTTTCCATGGAATCCCGCCATTTGTTTATGTCGGAGTTGAATTCAGGGCTGAAGGGACCGTGGATATCCTGGCCGAAGAGGACCCGCTTGCCTGCCCTGTCGAGGTAGAGCGAAATCGAGCCCGGGGTATGACCTGGCGTGTGCAGGCAATGGATCTCATCGGTGCCAAAGGTGAGAACCTCGTGCTCGGCTGAAAGCTTTCTGTCCACGACAACCTGCGGCAGGCGGGTATTGTACCATGAAGCCGCGGTCATGACATCATCGCCGGTCTCGATTGCCTGCGCGTCAAGCTCGTGTGCAACGATCTTACACCTGAATGTATCGCGAAAGAACTTCGCTGAGCCGATATGGTCAACATGGCAGTGCGTGAGGATGAGGCAGGTTATCTTTGCAGGATTGAGCCCAAGATCGAACATGTTATCCTGCACAATGGGGGCGCTCTTTGTGGAGCCGGAATCAATCATCACGAGTTCCCCGCCGCAGTCCACGATAAAGATTGTTGCATCCTGAAAGTGAGAAATGCCCGGTCCGCCGACGAGATAAATACCCTCATGTATCATTTCAGCATCGCCCATAGTGATCCCTCCGCACAATTGGTGAGAAACATCTCGTTTATACCATAGAATTTCCTTGAACGGAAAAATGTAATGAATCAGCACTGATCTCAACCGCAATCCCCAAAAACCAGCGGGATCCTCGACGAGCTACGGGACAAAAAGGGAATTCAGAATCCAGTAGCCAGAATCAAGAAGAAAAACGCCTAAAAGTGTTACCTATGTCTTGAGCCTGTACCTTCTCAGCCGCGGGCAGACTTATTTGGAGTGATGGAGTACTGGAGTAATGGAATAATGGAGAAATGGAGTACTGGAGTAATGGAATAATGGAGAAATGGAGTACTGAAGTGATGGATTAAAACCAAGATTTGCGATTAAAAGGTTGTGGGAGCGGCTTTCAGCCGCGATAATTCTTTATTTGAAGCTGCCACCCATGTCCTGAGCTAAAAGTGTTACCTATGTCCTGAACCTGTACCCTGAATCTTAAACTTTATACCCCTACTGTCTTGATGACAATCTCCGGTCCAGTGCGATCTTCAGCGTGACAATGGCCCCGGGATCTGCCTGAGGGACAATCTGTATGTGCGAGCCGATCTTGGCCATGGCTATCCTTGCTTCAGTGAGGCCAAGCCCTGTTTTCATGGGGTTTGTTGAATAGAACGGAGCAAAGACTGTCTCGAGATCGTCCCTGATGCCTTCTCCGTAATCCCTGAGGGCAATGTAGGCAAAGCCCTGATCCCTCGAGATGCTGATAAGGACTTTTTCAGTCTCCGTCTCCAGTGCATTTTCAAGAATGCGAAGCAATGCTGTTCGTATATGATCATGATCGCTGTATGCCGTGATCTCTTCTAAGGCATCTACCTGTACGGGTATAGCTGGGCTATACTGCGAGACAACATCATTGACCAATCCTGCCAGATCGACCTCGGAGTAGAAGATCTTCATGTTTACCATGGCCTCATACTGCTCAATTCTTACAATCATATCTTCAATGCGTTTTATGGATGAATGGATACCGGTCAGTGCCCTGCTCCGCTTGCTGTTCACCTCATCACCGTCTTCCTTCTCGATCCTCTTCATATAGGCGCCAATGACCATAAGCGGATTTCTCAGTTCATGGGAGAGACCGTTGATCATGTGTGTGAGGTCTTTTGCCTGAAGGCTCAGCCTGTGCTGCATGGTACGGATATCGGTGATGTCCCTGCCGATCACGGACAGGGCATAGATATGACCGTCCTCCCTCAGGGGTGTGGACATCAACGAAAAGATACCTGTTCTGCCGCCTGAGACATGCAGCTTCACCTCGGCCTTTGCAGGTACCCCGCTATGAAAACCCTTGCCGAGCATTTCATCCAGGGATTCCTTGTCATCGTTCATTACATAATCGATGAAAGACTTCCCAATCAGGGATGAAACTCCATCGCCCAGATAATTTTCAAAGGTTTTGTTGCAGAACATGACCTTCCCGGTGGGGCCCAGGAGAAAGATCAGGTCTGTTGCGTTTCTGATGATGGCATTGTACCGTTTGCCCTCGCGCAGAATAGTCTTGTTCTTTTCAGCTATCGCACGCTCTTTTTCATTCAGCGACTTTATGAGCATGTCGCCGATCTCATAGGACTCTCTCATCTCGGAGTACAATGTTGCGATTGCCCTGATCACCGCGGTATCGTTGGGAATAACGCCGACAATCTGGTCCGGCAGGGGTGAAGAGATCGGCAGGTCCGAGACAAAATACACCCGCTGCCCGGAAATATCGCTCCATCTGATGCAACTCTTATCACCGACAAATACAAGGGCGTCTTCGGGAACCTCATCGACCGAGCCCACTGCTGTGAGGTCTACATCTTCCGGTGGCGGGTTATTGTTGAGCCAGAAAATATCCATAGTGGAATATTCGGGAAACCGGCATATTTTCTTTACCAGGCAGAAAATCAGGCAATATGAAGAGTATTGGAAGTGACATTTGAGAATTGGAGTGTTGGAGTACTCCTCATCAACATGTTCCCATTGAATCCCGCGGGGCAATTGTGTAAAAAA
>ERZ795057.1971-NODE-1971-length-16559-cov-9.571195_pt1 | contig 16559 bp, 10 predicted proteins | sample MGYA00375141_ERZ795057 | MGnify/ENA primary metagenome ERZ795057 (study PRJEB30186, sample SAMN05720163) | activated sludge metagenome | isolation source: Anaerobic digester | place: Hong Kong | collected 2015-01-26 ... | reverse complement strand
TAAGAAGTAGGTAGCAGGTAGTAAAAAGTAGGTGGAAAGTTGCAGGATTCACATGCAGGATGAAAAAATGAGAGGTTAAATGGAGGTTAGTAATTTCTCACGGTAGCCATCAGCCGATGAGGGCCGGGTAAGTTGCTTCATACGGACGTGAGCACTTGAACATCTTAACACCTTAATACCTGAACACGCTGGACGGGACGTCCGCGTCAGCCAGGTATTTGAAATGTTGAAACGTAAAGTGTAATACTGCTAAACAGCTCCCCTCCTGAAGGTATCGCCCTGCGCCAGGTCACCGGTTTCCCAGCCTTTGCGGAACCATGACATCCTTTGTTCGGAGGTGCCGTGCGTAAAATCATCGGGGATAATGCGGCCCTGCGATTTCAGCTGTATATTGTCATCACCGACGGCAGCCGCGGCGCGCAACGCTTCTTCGATGTCACCGGTCTCGAGGATATCCATCATGCGGTCGGCGTGGTGGGCCCACAATCCGGCCAGGAAGTCGGCCTGCAGTTCGAGTTTAACGGTAAGTGCATTGGCTTCTCTCTGGCTGAGCCGGGCTCGTTGTGCCTGCACTTCTTCGAGGATTCCCAGCAGTTTCTGAACATGATGGCCTACTTCATGCGCAATCACATAGGCAACGGCAAAATCGCCCTGCGCGCCGAAACGGGTTTTGAGTACCTCGCAGAAGCTGAGGTCGATATAGATTTTTTCATCACCTGAGCAATAGAAGGGCCCGCTGGCGGCACTGGCATAGCCACAGGCCGACTGCACCTGATCCCTGAAAAGCACCAGCTTAGGCTCCCGGTAAGTTTGTCCCGATTGTTCAAACATCATTTTCCAGACTTCCTCGGTATCGGCAAGAACAACCGATACAAATTGCGCCATCTGGTCTTCTTCGGCCGAAGCTTCCACCGGCCGGGCTGTCTGGCCGGTTTCCAGGCTTCCGAGCATCTGACCGGGATCACCGCCCATAAGCCAGACTATCAGCACAATAACAATGGTTCCTAGTCCTCCGCCAAGGGCCATTTTGCCGCCCGACATACCGCGACGGTCCTCTACATTTGAACTTCCTCGTCTTCCGGTCCAGCGCATAGTTTAAATTTTTATGTGTTGAATAAAATCCATTCGCATCAGGATCGTTGCGAAAAGTATAGTGTTGGTATTGTAAAATGCATTAAATCAAGATATTGTACTGGTAAATGCTGTTGCATCCCTCATTGCTAAAGTTACTTATTATTTGGTTAATATTTCGTGTGAATTCAGAAAAATGATGAGTTTCAGTGAACAGAGGCGGCAGCTGGCCGGATGTTGGCTGTGCAGGCCAGTCCGGTTGTTGAGAAATATTTCCCTGCATTTTCAGGGGCTTTGTATCTTTGATCGTTTTAAAGGATCTTGAATTTTGGCTGAGCAGGAGTATATCACATTGTTTGCAGAGGTGTTGCTGCCGCTTCCGGTCAAGGGTTATTTTACATACCGGGTGCCGCAGGAGCTCAACGGGCTGGTTGCCCCGGGTATGCGGGTGGTGGTGCAGTTCGGTCAGAAGAAGTTTTACACTGCACTGATTCGTCGTATTCATAATCAGCCGCCGAAAACCATGTCGGTGAAGTATTTACTGGCGGCCATTGATCCATGGCCAGTGGTGAATGAAAAGCAGTTTGCCCTTTGGGAATGGATGGCCGAATATTATTTATGTACGGTAGGCGAAGTGATGAATGCGGCCCTGCCATCGGCATACAAACTGGCCAGTGAAACCCGGGTGGTGATGGATCCCGAATTTGTCAAGGATGGAGACCTGCTCAGCGACAGGGAGTTTATGGTAGTGGAAGCCCTTGAAATACAAAAGATACTGACACTTACCGATATCAGCCGGATAGTCGGGATGACAAAGGTGATTCCCCTTATAAAAACAATGATAGAGAAGGGAATTGTAAGGGTGGAGGAAGAGATTACCGAGAGGTATAAACCCCGGACCGAGACCTGTATCCGGCTGACAGAAGCATACCGTAGTGAAGCGCTGTTGAACGCCGGAATGGACAGGCTTAACAAAAGGGCGTACAAGCAACTGCAGGCTTTGATGGCATATATCAGTATGAGCCGTTGTTTTACGGATCATCCGCTTGAAATCAGCCGGCCTGAGTTGCTCAAAACCCCGGATATCAGCGCTGCCCAGCTTGACGGGCTTATCAAAAAGGGGATACTTGAAACATATTCGCGCAATGTAAGCCGTTTGAACCATGATGAAGCAAGCGACAGTTCACGGAATATTGTTTTCTCTGATGCTCAGAAACAGGTTCTTGCTGAATTGAAAAGCCTGCTGAAAGGAACCGGAATTGCTTTGTTAAAAGGGGTCACCTCAAGCGGTAAGACGGAGGTATATATTCATTTGATTGAAGAAGTCATCGGAAGCGGAAAGCAGGTGCTGTACCTTCTTCCTGAGATTGCGCTGACAACCCAGATTATCAGGCGGCTTCAGAAGTATTTCGGCAATAAAGTCGGGGTTTACCATTCAAAGTATAACGAGTTTGAGCGGATAGAGATCTGGAATAAAGCCAACATTCCGCTTTCGGACAATCAGCAACACCAGCCCTACCAGGTTTTGCTCGGTGCCCGTTCGGCCCTGTTTCTGCCTTACACCGATCTGGGTCTTGTTATTGTGGATGAAGAGCATGACAGCTCATATAAGCAAAACGATCCTGCCCCCCGTTATAATGCCAGGGACGCTGCCACGGTGCTTGGTCATATTCACCAATGTCCTGTTTTAATGGGCTCTGCTACCCCTTCCGTCGAAAGTTTTTTTAACGCGGTGAGCGGTAAGTATGGACTTGTTAACCTGAATGAGCGTTTTGGCAGTTTGCAGATGCCGGAAATCCGGATTGTGAATATCAGGGAAGAGGCCCGGATGAAGCGGATGAAGTCGCATTTTTCGCCGCAGTTGCTTGATGCCATCAAACAAGCATTGAGTGCAGGGGAACAGGTTATCCTTTTTCAGAACCGCCGTGGCTTTTCCCTCAGGCTTGAATGCGACACCTGTCATCATATTCCGGAATGCATCAACTGTGATGTCACGCTCACCTATCACAAGCAGGTGAATGTAATGAAGTGCCACTATTGCGGATACACGACCCGGGTTCCTGATATATGCCCCGAATGCCACAGCCCGGCTGTTAAAATGCGGGGGTTTGGCACCGAGAAGGTGGAGGAGGAGCTTTCCATTCTCTTCCCGGATGCGGTGATCGGGAGGATGGACCTCGATACAACCCGGACCAAAAATGCCTATCAACGCATCATAGGGGATTTTGAATCAGGGAAGATTGATGTTCTGGTTGGAACCCAGATGGTTACCAAAGGGCTGGATTTCGACAATGTAAGTCTGGTAGGCGTGCTATATGCGGACGGGATGATGAGCTACCCCGACTTCAGGGCGCTGGAACGCAGCTATCAGCTGATGGCCCAGGTTAGCGGCAGGGCCGGACGCAGGTATAAACGCGGACTGGTGATGATACAGACGAACAATCCCAAACATCCTCTGCTGCAATGGGTGGTGGATGACAATTACGATGCCATGTTTGAACAACAGCTGTCGGACCGCTACAAATACAAGTATCCTCCGTATTACAGACTGATTGAAGTATCGTTGAGGCACCGTGATTATGAATTGCTCAATAAAGCGGCTTCTGCCCTGGCAGGGATGCTTAAACCGGTATTTGGCGGCCTGATGCTGGGGCCCGAGTATCCCCTGGTTTCAAGGATCAGAAATCTTTATATCAAGAATTTAATGCTGAAAACCGGAAAAGGATTACAGGGGAAACAGCACAAGGCTGAGCTTGCCCGTCAACTGGAAATATTTAAAGCCCTGCCGGATTATAAAAGTGTCAGAATAATCATCGACGTAGATCCGGTTTGAGAATCCGGTAAAAGGTGTACAGCATTAGCCGGGTTTCAGGCAAAAGCCTCCCTGACTGAATTTTCAGTTGCAGGCAAACCAGGAACCCTTGCGGGGTTATTCGTTAAATGATGCGCTGGTTTTATGATATCGCGATTGTTATCAGGACATTAAAACCAAATATTTGTATGGGGATAAATCATCAGTAGGTGTTAAAGGTTTATCCCTCAAAATCAGACTCGTTGGGTCTTTTTAAAATAAGCAGTCACATAGAACTCAACGAGGTATCACTTTGAAGAATATTGAACTCTGTGACCCTCTGTAACTACTCTTTGAATCTCTGTGAAAAAAAAGTTACACTGGGAACACCGAGGCTTCACAGAGCAACACGGAGAAGAATACAACCCTCTTTTAGCCTCAGTGACTTCTCTTTGATTCTCTATGCATCTCTGTGAAATTATTTTCTGGATTACACTGCTAATTATTAAGTACATCTTTAACTGCCGCACATCAAATGACGAATTAACCCCCATCCCGGAGAAAACGAACATCCTGATTCCTTTAACCCTTAATTTTCTTTTCAAGCTTTTATTGTACATTTGCTTTTTACATGTTCAACCGATGACCGGTTGAAAATCAACATATTTCATCCTGTTTCAGGGGGCATCCCCGCGGGATTCAATTTTACAACGCGCGAAAAATGGAAGAAACTGAGAAAATATCTCCCGAAAAGAATCATTTTGTTACCCGGGGCTGTTGCCATCAACCCAGCCTGATTCATAAAAACGACAGGATTTTTAAGCATGGATGCGCCAAACTTGATGCTTTCGATTGGCTGGGTTATGTACCGATGCCGGAGGGCCATAAACCATTTGATTGTATTGAGGTAAGGTTTAAGAATAACCGAAAGGAATTTTTCCGATCCACCTGCGATCCTGATCTGCACACCGGCGATATTGTGGCGGTGGAGGCCAATCCGGGCCACGACATCGGCATAGTTTCCCTGACCGGTGAGATTGTCAGGCTTCAGATGCGCAAGCGCAACACTGATCCCGGAAGGGACGACATCCGCAAGGTTTACCGCAAAGCGAGGTTAAGTGATATTGAGAAGTGGATTACCGCGGTTGAAAAGGAAGATAATACCATGTTCAGGGCCAGGGAAATTGCCGCCCGGCTTAATTTGAAAATGAAAATCAATGATGTTGAATATCAGGGTGATGATACCAAGGCGATTTTTTATTACACGGCCGATGAACGGGTTGACTTCCGTGAGCTGATCAAGATTCTCGCTGAAGAGTTCAAGGTGAGGATTGAAATGCGTCAGATCGGTGCAAGGCAGGAGGCCGCCCGTTTGGGAGGTATAGGTACCTGTGGGCGCGAACTTTGTTGCTCAACCTGGCTCAACGGATTTAACACGGTAAGTACCAATGCGGCGCGTATTCAGCAACTTTCACTTAATCCGCAGAAACTCGCCGGCCAGTGTGGCAAGCTCAAATGTTGTCTGAATTACGAGTATTCTGCTTATTCCGAAGCGCTGAAACATTTTCCTCCGGACGATACCGTGCTCAATACCAGGAAGGGAGATGCCATACCTCAAAAAACAGATGTTTTTGGTGGTGTGATCTGGTATGCCTATAAATCGGATCCCAACAATATGATGGCCATCCCCGTGGATCAGGTAAAAGAGATCATGGATATGAACCGGAAGGGGAAAGCCATTGATAAGCTGGAGGACTTTGCCCGAAAACTTGAGAAAAAAGTTGATTTTGAGAATGTTGTGGGCCAGGAGGATTTGCGCAGGTTCGATAAATAGGTTGCGCAGCAGGAGGGAGGAAGTAAGTTGAGATTTGGTTTTTATGGTAGCCGGATGAAATCCGGGGTAATATAATTTATTTGCCATTCAGGCGTTGAATACTGTGTAATGAAAATGACAGTTCTGAATTATCTGGTGAAATGTTCAGCATTGCTGCTTGTGGTAATGGCTTTTGCAGCCTGTGACGCTGATAAGTTTTACGATGAGAGCCTGAGCCTGCCCGGTGACCGCTGGCCCGGTGAAGAGGCCCTGAGTTTTACAATGAATATTGAGGATACGGTTAGTCCCTACAGTTTTTATATCAACGTGCGAAACAGCACTTCCTATAAATACAACAACATCTATTTCTTTCTTACCACATCTTATCCCGGGGGTGGTTTGTCGCGCGATACCATTGAGTGCACGCTGGCAGACAAAAGCGGCAAATGGTTGGGTAAAGGCAGCGGGCGCTACCGTGACAACCGCATCCTGATAAGGGATGACATCCGTTTCCCGCGTAAGGGTGAGTACACACTGCGGCTGAACCAGGCTATGCGTGAGGAGGTGCTTGAGGGCATTTCGGAAGCGGGCGTGAGGCTGGAGAAAAAGTAGGGATGCGTTTCACCGGTGTGGAAAGCCGGGTACAGTTTATTGGATCAGAACGAATTAACAATAGAATGAGCAAAAAACCTAAAGCCGGCACCGCTGATGCTAATGTCTGGAAGAAGCGCTTCTGGAAAGCATACCTGGTTGTATTTGTTTTCATAATCCTTTTATTTACTGCCATTTCTTCGGGCCTGCTTGGATTTATGCCTTCATTTGAAGAATTGGAGAATCCCAAGAGTAACCTGGCTTCCGAGATCATTTCGGCCGACCAGGAGTTGTTGGGCAAATATTATATTGAAAACCGTTCGAACATCAATTACAGGGATCTGTCTCCCAATCTGGTGAATGCCATTATAGCCACGGAGGACGCCCGTTATGAGAAGCATTCGGGGGTAGATGTAAAAGCGCTTTTCAGGGTGACCTTTGGATTGCTCACCGGGAGTAACAAAGGAGGAGGAAGTACGATCAGTCAGCAGCTGGCAAAAAATCTTTTTCCACGCAAATCAAACCGGAATTTTTTTGAAACGGTATTTATCAAACTTAAGGAATGGATCACGGCCATTAAGCTGGAGCGCAATTATACGAAGGAAGAGATTCTGGCCATGTATTTCAATACGGTAGATTTCGGGAGCAATTCCTTTGGCATCAAATCGGCTGCAAAAACGTTTTTTAACAAGCAGCCTTCAGAATTGAGCATAGAAGAATCAGCCATGCTTGTGGGTATGCTGAAGGCGCCCACCTTTTTCTCACCGGTGCGCAATCCCGAAAGGGCCATCAAGCGCAGGGAGGTGGTACTTCATCAGATGGAAAGGTACGGCTATATCAGTGAGCAGGCTTATGATTCCATCAGGGTGATTCCCCTGGATATGTCGCAATACCGGCAACAGGATCACACTTCAGGCACTGCAACCTACTTCCGCGAGTATCTGCGCATAACCATGTCGGCCAAAAAGCCAAACCGGAAAAATTACATTGACAAGCTGGTTTATGCCGAGGACTCACTGCAGTGGGTCTCCAACCCGATTTACGGATGGATTGAGAAGAATCCCAAGCCCGACGGCTCGAAGTACAATCTATACAAAGACGGTTTAAGGATCTATACCACCATCAATTCGCGGATGCAGCGTTATGCAGAGGAGGCCGTGGCGGAACACATGGGTGGTGATATTCAACCTGCATTTTACAGGCACTGGAAAGGCAGGGAGGAAGCTCCTTTTGATTTTCCGAAATCCCAGGTAAAGGAAGAAGCGCATAAGCTGCTTACTGCTTCGATGAAGCGTTCGGATCGTTACCGTAGGCTGAAGGCTGCCGGAATGCCTGAAGACTCGATTCGTCTGTCATTTCATACCAGGACGCCGATGAAGGTGTTTACCTGGCAGGGAGAGCGTGATACCATTATGACGCCCTGGGATTCCATCCGTTACTGCAAGTTCTTTCTGCAGGCCGGACTGATGTCGGTGGAGCCGCAGACCGGTTTTGTCAGGGCTTATGTGGGTGGCATCAACTACAGTCATTTCCAGTTTGATCACGTGAAAATGGCACGGCGCCAGGTAGGCTCCACCTTTAAACCGTTTGTTTATACACTGGCGATGCAGGAAGGTGATTTTTCGCCCTGCACCAAGGTGGCCAACATCCAGTACAGCATCGACCTGCCTGAGGGAGGTCGTTGGGAGCCCCGCAACTCCAATGATTTTAAGAAAGGCGAAATGGTGACCCTGAAAGAGGCGCTGGCCAACTCCATCAACTGGATTTCAGCCTTCCTGATCAAAAGGTATTCTCCCATGGCGGTGATAAAGATCGCACGGAAAATGGGGGTTGTCAGCCCCATCGACCCCGTGCCTTCCATTTCGCTGGGGACCCCTGACCTTACCCTTTATGAGATGACAGGGGCCATGAATACTTTTGCGGCCAAAGGGGTATACATCGAACCGCTTTTCGTGACCCGCATCGAGGATAAAAACGGCAACCTGCTGGCCCGGTTCATGCCCCGGCAGGAAGAGGCCATGAGCGAGGAGACCGCCTTTCTCATGCTGGAACTGATGAAAGGGGTGGTGGAAAGCGGAACAGGCGTGCGTTTGCGCTATAAGTACGGCATTGCAAATCCTGTGGCCGGTAAAACCGGAACCACGCAAAACAACTCCGACGGATGGTTTATGGGCCTGACCCCCGACCTGGTAACCGGCGTGTGGGTGGGCGGTGAAGACCGCAGCATCCGATTCAGGACCATCACCCTGGGGCAGGGGGCGAATATGGCACTCCCGATCTGGGCCCTTTATATGAAGCGCATTTATGCTGATCCGAAACTGAAACTGTCGCAGGGCGATTTTGAAAGACCTTCAAGTCCCCTGTCGGTGGAAATTGACTGCAATAAGTACGAGGAATTACAAAAAGAGCAGAAAAGCAAATACAGTCCCGGAGACTTCTGAGATGAAGAAATTGGTTGACGGCATTGACCGGATTTCTGAATTTTTCTTCGGTAAAGCCGGAAAAAACCTGCTGTCTCTTGTTACACTCTGGCTGGTTTTTATCAGTATAACAGGCATTAATCTGAAAACGCGTGAATGGGAGAACCCCATCCGCATCATTCAGGACGACGTACACCTTTACTATATTTATCTCCCTGCCGTTTTTGTACATCACGATCTGACTTTCGGTTTCTTTCAGGAAGAACCTGATTATCAGCGTAAATTCTGGCTTTCCGCTCATCCTGAAACCGGAGTCAGGATACCGAAGATGTCGATGGGGATGGCGATGGTTTATGCCCCCTTCTTTCTTGTTGCCCATTACATTGTCATGCCGCTGACAGGTGCGACGGGCGGAGTCTATGCCATTCCTTACAAAGTGGCCCTGGTGGTCGCGTCCCTTTTGTATCTGCTGCTGGGTTTGTGGCTGCTCAGGAAACTGCTGCTCAGCTATTTTGGTGAGGCTGCGGTGTCCATTACCCTTGTGGTGGTGGCATTTGGCACAAATATGCTGTGGTATGTGACCCATGAACCGGCCATGTCGCATATCTTCAGCTTTGCGCTGATCCTGCTGATGGCCGTTCAGACGCAGCGATGGCTGGCAAAACCCGGGATAAAGCAATCCCTGTTGCCGGGTCTCCTTTTCGGTTTGATAGTGCTGATCAGGCCGACCAATATAATTTTTGGCATGATCATACTCTTTATGCCCGGGAAAGCTGTTTATCGCTTCCGCGAAAGGGTTCAGTTTATTCTGAGCAATTACAGGGGGCTGATCATCATGATAGCCGGTTTTTTAATGGTATGGGCGCCGCAGCTGGTATTCTGGAAATTTGCCAGCGGCAGCTGGTTTTATTACACTTACGGCGAAGAGGGGTTCTTTTTTGGTAATCCGCAGGTTTTCAGCAGCCTGTTCAGCTGGCGGAAGGGATGGCTTGTTTATACGCCGCTGATGTTGCTGGCTTTTGCCGGACTTCCTTTACTATACCGCAAACAACGGGGATTATTTAACCTCACGGCAATTATGCTGGTGTTGCTTGTCTGGGTGAATGCATCATGGTGGTGCTGGTGGTTTGGCGGGAGCTTCGGTAACCGTGCCTACATTGACGGATACGGGATATTTGCCTTTGGGGTGGCTGCCGTGGCACAGGCTATGCTTACGCAGCGTTTCAGGTTACTCAGGGCTGCATTTCTGCTTATAACCGGTTTCTTTGTTTTTTTAAGTGCCTTCCAGCAATGGCAGTACCGGCAGGGCATTATTCATTACGATGCCATGACCCGGGCAGCCTATTCCGATGCCTTTTTCGAAACAACCCTAAGGCCTGACCTGCAGGGATCCCTGGTAGATCCTGACTATGCTCCGGGGGTAAAAGGCATTTATTATCCCCCGCATGAAATTTCGAAAGCCGAAAGACAAAAAAGAAATTACAGGATTCTGATCAACCGGCCGTATCTTGAAGAATATCTGAAGAACAGCGCAGGAAACGACCCGGCCCTGATGCGGCGTATCCTGGCTGCTTCGCCGCAGACAGATACTGCAGCAGCATTAGAAAAATGGGTCGATGATAAGATCACCCGAATGTGGAAGTAAGTGTACCTGAACGGCCGGCCGGCTCCGGCAACTCCCGTAAGCTTTTGTATTCTCCAAAACCTGCCGGTTGTTTGCTGTTATCTTCTTCAACTTCCTTACATTTGCTGGCTAATAAATTTCCGATAGGCACCATTTAATTCCTGAGCAATGGTTTTCAGCAGCAGCCTGTTTCTTCTTTACTTTTTGCCGGTTTTCCTGTTGTTCTATTATTTTGCCGATGTAAAATACAAGAACTATGTGGCCCTGGCAGCCAGTTTGTTTTTCTACGCCTGGGGAGCGCCTGCTTTTATCTTCATAGTGATCGGGTCAATCATAGCCGATTTTTACGCGGTAAAAGTAATGCACCGGTCGAAGGGCAGAAAGAAGCGCTTGCTGGTGGCATTTTCCATTGTGCTGAACATCGGCATGCTGCTTTATTTCAAATATGCCAATTTTTTTGTCGAGAACTTCAACCTGATGGTGGAGGGCTTTGGCGGCAAACCGGTTGAATGGGCGAAGGTGGCATTGCCCATTGGCATTTCGTTTTTCAGTTTCCAGAAAATGACTTACGCGGTGGATGTCTATCGCAAGGTGCATGTCCCGCTGAAAAAGATCAGCGATTTTGCCCTCTACATCCTTATGTTCCCCCAGCTGATTGCCGGGCCTATTGTACGGTTCAACGAAATAGCCGATCAGCTTGAAGACCGGCGTGCCAACGAGAATGTGGACAACCGCCTGACCGGTTTTTTCAGGTTTGCCCTGGGTTTGGGAAAGAAGGTGCTGATAGCCAATGTGCTGGGCGAGTATGCCGATACCGTTTTTGCCATGGATCCTGCGGGTATGACCACCGCTACCGCCTGGATGGGGGTGCTGGCTTATGCTTTCCAGATTTATTACGATTTTGCCGGGTATTCCGATATGGCCATCGGACTGGGCAGAATGATCGGTTTTGACTTTCTTGAGAATTTCAATAATCCATATATATCTCAGAATATCAGTGAGTTCTGGCGACGCTGGCATATTTCGCTGGGGCGCTGGATGCGCGATTACCTGTACATTCCCCTGGGCGGTAACAGGGTTTCGATACGGCGGTTGTATTTTAACCTCTGGCTGGTATTCCTGATTTCTGGTTTCTGGCACGGCGCGGCCTGGAACTTCGTGGTGTGGGGTGCGTTCCATGGTTTCTTCCTGATCGCCGACAGGATTTTTCTGCTGAAGTTTTTCGCGGCCATCGGGAAAGCCCCTTCCATCCTGATCACCTTTATCATTACCCTGGTGGGTTGGGTACTTTTCAGGGCCGAAACCCTGCCTTACGCTATCCATTTCCTTGGGCGTATGTTTTCTTTTGAAGGCGGCCCCGCGGTGTATATCAGCCAGAAAGTATGGATAATGCTGATTATCGGCGCTTTCTTCGGCCTATGGGCGGCTTTCGGTAACATTGAGAAATGGCAGATGAAACTCTTTGCCAAAAAGCAGAGGATTTCCACTATGGTGTGGATGACCGCGGCTTCTGTCCTGCTGTTTATCATTAGTCTGGCAGCCATTACCTCATCCGGCTTTAACCCCTTTATCTACTTCAGGTTCTGAAATGGCAAAGCTGAAACAACTTCTTTTTGGTCTGCTGATGCTGATGCTGGGGTTGCCGCTGTTGCAGCGGACGGTGCCAATATTTGATATAAATCCCCTGAAAGGATCCTTTCAGGAGCCGGTTAAGCCCGGTGCCACCCTGAAATCGGTTTTCAGTGGCAGCTATCAGGAAGATTACAACGATTATTACGAACACACCATAGGTTTCAGGCCGCTGCTTGTGCGCATGAACAATCAGCTCGATTTCTGGCTGTTCGATACAGCCCGGGCTGCCGGGGTGGTAGTCGGCAGGGACAATTACCTTTTCGAAATCAACTATATCAGGGCCTGGAAGGGGTGGGATTTTTCGGGATATGCAGCCATTGAAGCGCAGGCCCGTAAGGCGGCATTGGTGCATGAAAACCTGCAGGCGGTCGGCAAAACCCTGGTGTTTGTGCTGGCTCCCGGCAAGGCGTCATTTTTCCCTGATAAAATTCCCGCCAAATATCTTGACCGCCCATCGGGGGAAGCCACCAATTATGCCGTGATCAGGGAGGCTTTTGCCAGACAAAACCTTCCGGTGATTGATTTCAATGCGTGGTTTATGAAGATGAAAGATACGGCCACTTATCCGTTGTACCCGCAGTGCGGCATCCACTGGAGTGCATACGGGGTGGCGCTGGCGGTAGATTCGCTGATCAGTTATATCGAAAGCAGGCGCGGCATTGATATGGTGGACTTCAGGTGGGATGGATTCGACCTGCCCGATACCCTGCGCAGCCCGGATTACGATGTGGCCGAAGGGATGAACCTGCTGTTTACCATTCCCCATTATCCCATGGCATACCCCAGGTTGCGGTTCGGAAGCGAGGAAGGAAAGGTGAAGCCCAATGCCATTGTGGTTTCCGACAGCTATTACTGGAATATATACGGCAGCGGGATTTCCAGCCGCCTTTTTGCGGATGACAATTTCTGGTACTATAATGAGCAGGTGCACAACCCGCAATGGCGGGAGCCGCGTAAAACTGCGGGTCTCAACCTTATTGATGAACTGGGCCGCGCCGATGTGATCATCATCATGGCTACGGAAGCCAATCTGTACCGTTTTCCGTACGGTTTTATCGACCAGGTTTATGATGCCCTGACCGAAGGGCGGGTACCAGCGCCCAGCCAGCCTCCTGCTGCGGGATTACCAGGAAAGGAGGAGGCCATTGCCGGAATTATGCAAACCATTGATTCCGATCCCGGCTACCGGGCTTCCATACGTGAAAAAGCTGCTGCCAAAGGCATTACCTATGAAGAGATGCTGCGCCTGGATGCCGGCTGGATATGGGAACAGAAGCAAAAGTCTTCCGGAAATAAATAAGAATTGCTTTGGAAGTATGCATCCCGCTGATTCCCGGCCGGGGTAGTAAGATCATTAATAAAGCTGATTCCATGGATATCCGTAAGCCGACCCTTTGCATTGACGAGCGCATCGCCCGCGACAACATCCGGATAATGGCGGCAAAGGCCGCCCGGCTTCGCGTGCAGTTCAGGCCACATTTTAAAACCCACCAGTCGGTGGAAGTGGGAAAGTGGTTCCGGCAGGCGGGAGTTACCGCCATTACAGTTTCATCCGTAAGCATGGCCCGAACCTTTGCCGATGCGGGCTGGAGCGACATCACCATTGCTTTTCCGCTGAATATCAAGGAGACGGAGGAGGTATGCGCACTGGCCGCAAGGATAAAGCTGAATGTGCTTTTTGACAGTCGGGAGCAGGCAGCAGCCCTGGCAAAAGTACTGAAGCAGGCTACCGGTTTTTTTATCAAAGTGGATACCGGCTACCACCGTGCCGGTGTGTTGCCCGGTGACCGTGAAACCATGGAGGCCATTCTGTCGGTGGCGGCGGCCGGTCCATTGGAATTCAGGGGATTTCTGACCCACGCCGGTCAAACCTATATGGCCGGGAGTCCGGAGGCGGTACTGCAGGTCTCCCATAAAAGCCGTGCCCTGCTGGCCGGTCTGAAAGAGGTCTACAGCAGGCGTTTCCCCGGACTGATCACTTCGGTGGGCGACACCCCCTCATGCAGTATCGACGATGACTTCAGCGGTGCGGATGAGATCAGGCCGGGTAATTTTGTGTATTACGATCTGATGCAGCTCAGGCTGGGCAGTTGCCGGTTCGGTCAGATTGCTGCCGCGGTGATATGTCCGGTAGTATCGGTTTACCCATCACGAAACCAGGCGCTTATTTATGGTGGCGCGGTGCATTTATCAAAGGAATATCTGATGCAGCCCGATGGCAGTAAGATTTTTGGTCTGGCTGTTCCGTTTACCGGTGACCGTTGGAGTTTTCCGGAAGGAGAAGATTATATGGTTTCCCTGTCGCAGGAACATGGCCTGATGCGCACCGTCAGCGGCTGGGCGGCTTCGCTCCGGCCCGGCGACCTGGTAGCGGTTATACCGGTGCATTCCTGCCTGGCGGCGGACCTGCTGAAAGATACATTTACTTACCTTGTTCAGTAAGCCCTTTCGTTGCGCCCTTCTATGTAATTGATAAACGAGCGGTTCACCACCTTGTTGCCGCCCGGAGTGGGATAGTTGCCGGTGAAATACCAGTCGCCGGTGTGGTTGGGAATGGCTTCGTGCAGGTCTTCAATGGTCTGGTAAACCACCTGCACTTCGGCCCTGCAGTCTGCCGGGGTTACCATCGCGGAAATTTTGGCCGATATCTGCTCAGCGGTGAAGGGTTTGTAGATTTCTTTAACATGGTTCACCACCTCTTCCTTAGGCAGGTTTTCCTGAGCCTTGCATTTCAGGTATACTTCATTGATTATGCCGGTCATTTTGTGTTCTTTCAGCAATTCAATGGTGGCAATAAAGGCTATAAAATCTCCCAGTTTGGTCATATCAATGCCATAGCAGTCCGGGTAACGGATCTGAGGGGCTGATGATGCAATCACGATTTTTTTCGGGCCCAGGCGGTCGAGTATACGGATAATGCTCTTTTTCAATGTAGTACCTCTTACGATGGAGTCGTCGATCACCACCAGATTGTCGGTGCCTGCATTTACGACACCATAAGTGACGTCGTACACGTGGGCGACAAGATCGTCGCGGGCATTGTCCTGGGTGATAAAGGTGCGGAGCTTAATGTCTTTAACGGCCACTTTTTCTACCCTGGGTTTGAGGCTGAATATCTCGTCCATTTTCGCCGGGGTAAGACCGGGCCCTTCCTTAAGGATAAGGTCTTTTTTTATGGTATCGCAGAAGGCGCCCAGTTCTTCAATCATGCCATAATAGGCTACAGCGGCTGTATTCGGAATGTAGGAAAAGACGGTGTTTTTGAGATCATGGTTTACAGCCCTGAGAATGGCAGGGGTCAGCACTTTTCCCAGTTTTTTGCGCTCCTGGTAAATGTCCACATCCGTACCCCGGCTGAAATAAATTCTTTCAAAGGAGCAGGCCAGCTTTTTTTTGGGTTCAAGTACGGTAGTCAGCGAAACCTTGCCGTCCTGTTCCACAATCAACGCCTGTCCGGGGAGGAGTTCCTTCACCTGGCTATGGTGCAGATTCAGGGCGGTTTGTATCACCGGCCGTTCCGATGCCGCCACTACCACATCCTCATCCTGATAATAAAAGGCAGGCCGGATTCCCGATGGATCGCGCAGCACAAAAGCGTCGCCGTGTCCGAAAAGCCCGGCAATGGCATAGCCTCCGTCCCAGTTATAGGCCGATCTTTTCAGTATTTCGCCAACGTCAAGGGCTTTGATGATCTTTGAGGTAATCTCCTTTTTATTGTAGCCTTCCGCTTTGTATCTGGCATACAGCCTTTCATTTTCTTCATCCAGAAAATGACCGATTTTTTCGAGAATGGTAATGGTGTCGGAGGTTTCCACCGGATATTGTCCAAGGTCGAGCAGGCGGTTGAACAGCTCGTCGACGTTGGTCATGTTAAAATTCCCGGCCAGTACCAGGTTGCGGGTCATCCAGTTGTTGGCCCTAATTACCGGGTGCAGGTTCTGTATGTTGTTTTTCCCGAAGGTGCCGTAACGCAGGTGACCCAGGAAAAGCTCTCCCGAAAAGCCGGTGTTGTATTTAAGCCATTGCAGGTCGCGTAGCCTTTCGGGATGGTCGTTCACCGCATCACGGATCTCTTCGTAGGCCCACTTAAATACGTCAGCAATCGGGGTGTTTGAGTTTGAACGGTGACGGTTGATATACTTGGAGCCCGGTTTGGGATCGAACTTGATACAGGCGATGCCGGCTCCGTCCTGCCCCCGGTTGTGCTGCTTTTCCATCAGCAGATGCAGCTTGTTGAGGCCCCAGGTGGAGGTACCGTAACGGTTAAGGTAATACTCCAGCGGTTTCAGCAGCCTTACCAGGGCAATGCCGCATTCGTGCTTGATTTGCTCACTCATTGGGTCAGTTGTTTAGTCTCATTTTTCAGGAAAAGGCTCCGGGATCAGTCCTGAAAAGAAAGTGCAAAAATAGATAAAATTGATGCCAGAAGAGAACAAATCGCTTTGCGGAATTAATTTCTGCTGACATTCAAGGAAGTGAATCAGGGATGAAGGGGAGAGGGAGAGAATGTGAGAATGTGAGAATGTGGAAATGTGGAAATGTGGAAATGAGAGGATGAGAGAATTAGAGGATGAGAGAATTGAGGAAGTCAGGGAGGGTGTGGCAGGGACAGGACAT
>ERZ795057.1970-NODE-1970-length-16566-cov-9.251529_pt1 | contig 16566 bp, 15 predicted proteins | sample MGYA00375141_ERZ795057 | MGnify/ENA primary metagenome ERZ795057 (study PRJEB30186, sample SAMN05720163) | activated sludge metagenome | isolation source: Anaerobic digester | place: Hong Kong | collected 2015-01-26 ... | reverse complement strand
AATAAGGTTGTCAAACCTTCCCAGAAGCTTTTCTTCAATGGATACTCCGAACCTGACAATGTTCTTTTCGATCATTTTTTTACTCTCCGAAAACTTTACTGCGTAAACAATTATAATGAAGTGCCGATTTGCACAATAAAAAAACAACACTCATTGAGCAAACTAATATGATTTTTTATTTTATTGACTTAAAATAACCTCTCTGTACTTTAAAAAAACCGGTTTTTAAGGAGTGCTTTTTGACTAAAAATGAGCCATACACAGGGATCGCTGAAGCGTACGACTATATTCTCCGGCATGTTGACTATCAGCTCTGGTTTGAATTTATTTACGATGCAATGATCACATACTGCAACAACCCGGAAACTGTTCTTGAACTTGGCTGCGGGACAGGTAAATTCGGGGCAAAATTCTCAGCGAAAAATTACAGCATTGTGGGAATAGACCTTTCAATGGACATGCTCATGGTAGCTAAAACCAGGGCTTTCAGAAACTTCAGAATAATACGCTCAGACATAAGGAATTTTGTACTGAAGCATAAATTTGATTTTATATTCTGTGTCCATGACACAATGAACTACCTGACTGACAGGGAGGATATCAGGAAAGTATTAAAATCAGCCAGAGATGTAATGCATAACGGCTCAATTTTCATGTTTGACATTACCACCGAACATAACATTGAAAAATTTTTTAATAATAAAACATCCGTATACAAAACACGGGGCATTCATATCGAATGGAGCAACTCATATGACAGGGATAACAGGATAATAACATCCAGTTTTACAACAACAGGAAGAGACGGTGAAAAACATACGGAAGAACATATACAGAAAATCTATTCCATTGAGGAAATTTCAGAACTTCTTGAAGCGGAAGGGTTCAGCATCCTTCATGTATGCAGTGATTATACCTTTGAACCGCCATCAGCCGATACTGTAATGATAAATTTTATAACTGAAAAGAAAAATTGATCATGGATATCCTACTATATCTTGCAGGCTTAATTATAGGGATTGCCGCTTTTCTTTACGTCTACTCCCTTATTTCTGACGGAAAAGAGGCAATCAGGAAACTCGGTGAACCGGGAGAGAAACCCCCGGTGCAGAATATTGACACAGGCACTGTTGCCTTCCGCAACAGGCCGGCCCTCCCTCCCGGGACAAGAATATGTCCTCTCTGTGGATCGTCCCTGACAAAATATGAAGGTCTCTACGCATCAAAAACCATAGAGAGAGGAAGTGAAAAACTGATGATCATGGGATGCAGATACTGCTACCGTGAGAACGAAGACCCGGAGAAACCGAAAAAATCTTCCATCTAAAAAAATAAAACTCCAACATCCTGCCAGGATGCCGGGTTTAACAATAAAAAAAACAGACACGAATAAACACAGATTTCAGTAATTCCCGCTGATGATTTTAATCCAATAAATATCTATGCCCCCTCTATCTGTGTTCATTCGTGTTTAACTTAATCAACATCTAATTAAATTAAAAGGAGAGAAATCCTCCGAAAACCCATCCTTTATTTCCGCTCCACTCAACCTTATACCACACAGAGGTCTTTCCCGAGATGGTCTCCTCAATGTCGCCTTTATTCAGAATATTCACAATACTGCCTGAAGGTATAACTACAATTGATTTTGAAGAAACGCCAGGTTCCTCTCTCATTGTAAGCCCGGCGGCTGTCTCAACCTTTGCCGTATCTCCTGATAAATTATTTTCATCCGCATTCTCCTCAGAGGAGATGCTGCCCTCCTCCGAATGCGCGGCGATAAGAGCATTGGCGGCATCAGAAAACATTCCTGATGATGACAGTTCCTTCATTACAGCGAGAGCCTGAGATATCTGGTCCGGCTTTGACTTGCTGCTTTTCAGTACAGCGGATGCCTCTTCAAAATTTTTAGCCTCCTGGATCTTCATATCCTCCGACGAATATCCTCCATTGGCCCACTGCTTTGACACCCATTTGCCGTCAATTTTCCCGACGTATACCTGGGTCCATTCTCCCATCTCCTTTATTACAAAAGCGATAGTCCCTTTAGGGACAACCGCATAGACTCTGCTGGATGCATTATTTCTCACATAAACCTTTGTATCCTCAACAAAAACAACAGGCTTATCCGCAAGATGACTCATTTTAAGAAAGAAAATATTTCCGTCAGAGAGTTTAACTTTTGCAACCTCTGTCTCTTTCTTCTGAATTGGGATTTTTACTGTTTCAAGAAGTGTAACAGGCTCAGTTTTTGACAGGTTTGCAGCCCACGTTTTAAGCTCCTGCTCCTTATAGACTGAGATGCCGTACCTGGCATATTTTACAGGTCCCTCACCCAATGCGTCAGTCTGGCCCTTCCCGCCGTCCTTTCCGCACGAAAGTGCCGCGAAAAGAAATAGAGTGCTAAAGAGTACAACTGCTTTCTGATTCATGAATAGCTCCTCTTGTTATTTTAACATTAAGGTTACCTGAACCTCCCGCCATGTCAATTAATTTGCTCCATTACGGCAAATAAAAAGGGGCCCCTTGCGGAACCCCCTCAATATAGATAACAAAAAATTTTTTTATTTATGCATCTTTAGCAAGAGACTTTGACGCTTTATAGGCAAATCTCTTGAGCATCGGTATCCCCATAGTAGCTGTAGAAAGTAAAGCGTAAACATCCTTTGTTTTTTCAGCTTTAGTCATATCAACAGCAGGAGGATTAAGCGGCAGGTCGTACTTTTCTGGTTTGTCTCTAAGTACAGTAATAACTCCCAGCCCGCCATACTGATCAAGGCCGTACACACTTGCATTTGCAAAACCTTCAGCCTTCAGCTCCTTAACTCTATTTTTCGCATATTCGATCATCTTATTTCTGTAATCGAAAAGAAGAGCTCCTGAGGGACATACACTGACACATGCGGGAATCTCCCTTTCATTCAGTGTACAGGCATTACATTTATGCGACTTGTCTTTCTTTATTATATGCTGGCCGGCATCATTTTTATAATGAAATTCAGCAATTTCAGGAACATTGTAAACACAGGCATTAACGCAGGCGCCGCAGCCTATACATTTATCCTGATCAATTACTGTCCAGCCGTCCTTCTTGGAAATAGCCTTTTCCGGGCAGACATTAAGACAGTTCGGATCTGCACAGTGATAACACTTCTTGTGCATAATCGTCCATATGGGACGCGATTCATCACTTCTATCCACCGGAAAAAATATTACATGGTTCCATGTGATTGCGGAAAGTTTTCCCGGATTTGTATTTTCCGGCCCGGCGAAAAATTCTGTCTTCTCAGCCGGAAGTCCATTCCACTGTTTACAGGCTACCTGGCAGGCCCTGCAACCCTGGCATTTTGATGTATCAACTAAAAAAGCTTTTTCTGCCATAATCTACCCCCTTACGCCTTCTCAATATTTACCAGGAACGCTTTAAATTCCGGTATTCCTGTATTCGGATCTCCGACGTGCGGAGTAAGGGTATTACACGAGTCACCTGAAACAGCACACCCCTGCCCGAAGTGCCATATCATTCCAACAAGCTCAGTTTTTCTGCCATTAATATTAAGAGGCTGTACCCTTTCTGTCACAAGAGCATAACAATTAATTACACCCCTTGCTGAACTAATCCTAACCCTGTCCCCATTCTTAATTCCCTTGCTTTTGGCAAGAGAGGGGCTTATTTCGCAGAACATATCAGGAACAAGTTCTGTAAGCCAGGGAAGGTTCCTTGTCATGGCACCTGCCTGCCAGTGTTCAACAACCCTGTAGCTTGTGGCTACGTATGGATACTGAGATGGTTTACCTATTTTTGCCTTTATCATAGCAGAAGGATTAACACCCGGATTAAGCTGCTGTGAATTCATGGCATTTCTTGTAACAGTTTCAAGAGGCTCAAAGTGTTCAGGAAGAGGCCCGTCCGCCAGAACCGGTGAGAACAGTCTCCCAAGACCTTCAGGAAGCATTATAAAAGGATGTTTAGCTCCGGGAGCCGCTCCTCCATCAGGAACGTCACCGACCCATTTGCTGCCGTTCCATTTAATAACAGCTTTATTCGGGTTCCACGGCTCGCCTTTTGTGTTAACTGACGCTCTGTTGTATATAATTCTTCTGTTAACAGGCCAGCACCATGACCATTCAGGATACATTCCCAGTTTATTGGAGGCGTCCTTAAGTCCCCTTCTCGCCATCTGGTTGCCTTTTTCAGTATAGCTTCCCGCATATATCCAGTTACCGCATGCTGTAGAACCGTCATCTTTAAGCTTACCGAAAGTATCCATCTGCTTACCCGGCTTTCCGTCTTTACCCACTTCATAACCGTTAATCTCTTTGGCCACGATATGCGGATCAGCTTCATGCTCGCCAGGATGTCTATAGTTCCAGTTTGCCTTGATAATAGGATCAGGGAAAGCACTCTTTTTCCCTTCTTTGATATCCTTTTCATAAAGAGCTTTTATCTTAAGGAAAAGTTCATCTAACATATCAAGGTCTGAAATTGAATTACCCGGCCCTTTCTGTGCCTTGTATCTCCACTGGGCCCATCTTCCGGAGTTTGAAACACTCCCCTCTTTCTCAACCGATGAAACCATGGGGAGGAGAAAGACCTCGGTCTTTATACTTGCCGGATTAACCCCGGGCCTTTTCCAGAATACAGATGTATCTGTTTCCCAGATATCAGCCGCAATAATCCAGTCCAGTTTGGTAAGAGCAGTCATAATCATATTAGCGTCAGGACCACCGACAACAGGATTTGTCCCCATAAGGATAGCACCCTTATGCTGCCCGTTATACATGTCCTCAAAGAGTACTGAAAATGGAGTAGGTTTATGAGCTTTGGGGAGATAATCGTAACAGAAATCATTCTCCTTGGTGGCGTTCGCGCCATACCAGGCTTTAAGCAGACTCACAAGGTATTTAGGCTTGTGCTGCCACCAGTTTACGCTCATCGGGTCATTTGTTTTTGGCGTATTATTCTTGATGTAAGCCTCAAAATCCACGTCACTTGAAGCCTTTGGAGTACCAAGGTACCCGGGGAGGATATGCCAGAGAATAGCATGGTCTGTTGAACCCTGCACGTTTGACTCACCTCTAAGGGCGTTGATACCGCCGCCAGCCATACCCATGTTCCCCAAAAGCAGCTGAAGAATTGAATATGTACGTATATTCTGTACCCCTATAGTATGCTGCGTAGCACCCATAGCGTACATTATTGTAGCAACTTTGTCAGGTTTGTGTGTTGATGTATATACTTCGGCAACCTTTTTGAAAGATTCCACGGGGCATCCTGTAATGCTGCTAACCTTTTCAGGCGTGTATCTTACAAAATGCTTTTTCATGAGCTGGTATACACAGTTAGGATCTTTCAGGGACTTGTCTCTTTTTGGAATCCCCTTATCATCAAGCTGGTATTTCCAGGTATCTTTACTATAGGCTCTTTTACCTTTATTGTATCCGCTGAAAAGGCCGTCATTAAATCCGTATGCCGGATTAACGAGCAGCGATGCGTTGGTGTATTCAACCACATACTCTTTCTGAATAAGATCGTTCTGGAGAGCGTAATTTATAATTCCCCCCATAAAAGCGATATCTGTTCCGGGTCTTATTGGAGCGTAAAGATCAGCAAGAGAAGATGTCTTGGTAAATCTCGGGTCAACACTTATAAGTTTGCCCCCTTTGTCCCTCGCCATCTGAACATATTTGAAAGAAACTGGATGGTTTTCCGCCGCATTACTTCCGATTATAAAAACTACGTCTGCATGCTGGATGTCAATCCAGTGATTTGTCATTGCACCACGACCGAATGTAGCCCCCAAACTGGCGACTGTTGCGCTGTGTCAAATCCGGGCCTGGTGTTCTAAGTACGTAATCCCCATCAATCGTGCAAATTTTGTCCAGGCATAACACTCTTCATTATCAAGAGCCGCGCCGCCGAGTCCCACGAGACCTGCTGTACGATTAACGGTGACACCTTTCTCTTTCTCAATAAAAGTTTTGTCCCTGACACTTTTAACTCTTTCAGCCATCATATCAAAGGCTTTTTCCCATGAGATCTCTTCCCATTTGGTTCCGCCCGGCCTTCTGTATTGAACCTTATCAAGCCTCTGCTTGATCGGGTTCGATGCTATCTGATAAAGAGCAGCGCCTTTTGCGCATAAACTCCCTTTATTGATAGGATGTTCCGGATCTCCTTCGATGTTGACTATTTTCCCATTGCGCGCGGATACGATGAGTCCGCAACCCACACCACAATATGGACATATTGTTGAACTCTCTTTGGTACCTTTCAGCTTATCCGGCATTGGACTGCAACCGGTAAGAAAGGAGGTTCCTCCAAGAAAAGCCCCGGCCGCTGTCGCACCCGACAGCTTGAGGAAATTTCTTCGTGTAACAGGCATAAATATCCTCCTGGATAAATTTATATATTTATTCTAAAATGATGCCAGGTTATATCAGGATATTGACATATAAATATTTTTAATTTTATTAAAAAATAGCCTCCGGCAAAGGCCTAAAATAATAGCTAATTTTTCTATATTAATTCTTTTCCAGCATATTAAAAATATCAGCTTAACTTTTAATGTCAAATTAATTATTATTTTTTTAACAAAACCACGTAGTATGTCATTTTTGACACAATGAAATGCGTATTTAAACAAAATTGCCGGGATATATTATCCCGGCAATTATAATTAACACTGCACTTGAGCTCTAATAATTCAACTTTTTTGCCTCTTCTGCGGCGTTTGTTTCGCCGTAATAGCTGAGGATATAATTCCGGGTTTCATATGCCTTTTCCCTGTTGCCAACAAATTCATAAGCACGCATTATCCCGTAATACCCTTCAGCCCGTATTATGGTATCAGGATACCTCTTTACCAGGGCCTCAAAAGTAGCAAGCGCCTCTTTGTATCTTTTCAGGTACATCATTTCAATATGACCTTTCCTGTAATAGGCGCTGTCAGCTTCTCTTGTATCAGAATATTCCTTTATAAAATCAGTGTATGCCTTTACCGCTCCGTTCCAGTCTTTTTTTCTTTCATAATCCATAGCATTCTGAAGCATCCTGTAAGGCACCTCCCTGAGAGTTACAGACTTTTCTGCTATTGCCCTGGTCTGAATATCAATCTCCCCCTTATACGGGATATAACCATCCAGCTTTACGCCTAGAATATGCTTTCCGCTCATTACTGATATCTGAGCGGGCCCTTTCCCTTCAAGCTTTCCATCAATATATATATCAGCCCCTGCCGGCACAGTTGTTACTTTCAGTACACCTATCCTGTTGTTAAGCACATCCTCAATTGTATTTGATATACTCCACGCTGCAGGCCTGAGCCCTTTTGATGAGCCGATATCCCTTGAGCCTATATATACCAGGGAGTTGTCTGAAGTATTATAAACCCTGTAGTTCAGGGTAATCATATCACTGAAGACCCTGATATCACCCTCAACCTTATACTGAATACCCCTGTCCCTGAAATTTTTACCTGACTCATCATTCTCAATTACACCTGCCATTTCAAGGATCTTCTCATTAATAAGCGCCTTTGAGTATTTTCTTTCAATAGTTGATATTGAGAGAAAGGAACCCATCTGGCTGTTAAGTATTTCAGCAAATGAGCCCCCGTAGCCGGCCTTTCCCGCTCTGTCATTGAAGTCCCTGAACCTGAACACGGTTACAGTGGGCCTCTCCTCATCTGCGGCCTGCCGCTCCTTAACATACTCCCGGTTGAACTTTTCTTTTATATACCAGCTAATATCCTCCACAGCATCATTAAGGGAGGGGGAACTGGCGCCATGAGAATGGACAATTATCATATTGTCCACACTCACAGTCCTGGCATCGATCTCATACCTGCCGTTCACCTTTGAAACAGTTCCTACCGTAAGATAATCGATCTTAAGTGAAGCGGGGTCCCCCTTCATTGATTCAGGATTCATTGCTCCCGCCTGAACCTTTTCAAGGGCACTGATATATGATTTAACAGCCCCCCTGTCCCTGACATAAAATCTCTCGATGCTTTTAAAGAGGGCTTCAATCATGGAGGCCGCGTTGTCGCCGCCCCCCTCTTTCTCAGATGCAGCTGTAAGCGAATCATCAAATGACACAACGGCAAGACGAATCTGGGACGCCGTCTGGTCCTGGCTTAAAAGAAGAACCGGGACAAGCAGAACAATAAAAACTGATAATGTATAAATTGCCCTTTTCATTGATCATCCTCCCAGAGTCGCTATCCAGAGTTTAACCAGACCCCTTTCAGGGGAATCAGGCCTGAGACTCAGGTATTTTTTATAATTCTGAACTGCCTCGGAACCTCTTTTCATCTTTGTGTCATAGAGTATCCCCAGATTCTTATACGCTTTCGCGTAATCAGGGTTCATTTTGACGCACTTCTTCAGATTACTTTCCGCGCCCTTAAGATCTCCGGAAAGTGTCAGCAGTACCCCGAGATTATTATAGGCATCGATCATATCTTTATCATAATAGATCGCCTTTTTATAGTTTATTTTCGCTGCAGAGTAGTTGAACTTCTTATACTGAGCGTTCCCCAGCTCAAAGTAGGCAGGAGCGAAATCGTTTTTCAGGTCTATCGAAATTTCCAGTTCAGATACAGCGTCATTATATCTGCCTGCCGCAATATAAGACTTACCCAGAAGATAGTGAGACATATACTGGTTCGGCTGATACTTAATCGCTTCAGTTGCGGTTTTAATCAACTCCTTCACATTCCCTTTCTCAGAGTTGATTACAGCCATCTTTGTGTAAATATCAGCTTTTTCAACATCTGTTTTTGCAATTTCAAGGCTCTTCCTGAGCTTTTTAATTTCCAGATTCACCGAGGCGTTTTCCGATAGCTTGAACTGTTCCCGGGCAAGTTCATCTGCGCTCTTTTGGGAACAGGAGAAGAAAACCGATACAACCAGGAGAGACAAATAAATGAACAAAATTTTTTTCATTATAATTCTCCGGAATATTTTCATCTTTTGAGGCATTATAAGCAGAAAAAACAGTATTTATTCCTTAACCGGTTTCATGTTAAAAATTTTTTATCACCCCCGCCGTGAAGCGGCGGGGGTGTATATCTCTTTTTTTACATCAATCTTCAGGAATTATTACTGCAAGAAACAGTATTTTAATAAACCCGGATATCTCAAGAGTCAAGGATTTTAATGCCCGGTTTAACCTCTTGACACATATCAGAAACCGGATATCTTTTATTAAATGCTTAAAAATCTGTACGGAGTTTTAATGAAAAAAATATTCTTATGTGCGGCCGCTGTTATTATCATCTCAAATAATACAGGGAGTGAAGAAATTAAGGCAGGAGCAATTGACCGTATCAGGGGCCGGCAGGTAACGGTCAGAATAAATCGTGGAGAAGTTCTCATGATGGGGGATTTGCTGGAAGTCCGGAACGGTAAAAACAGAGTTATTCTTGAGGTAACATTCCCCATGCAGACAGTGGCAAGGTGCAGAATCAGGGAAGGGAAAATCTCAGCTCTTAAAAAAGGGATGAGGGTATACAGACACGTAAAGGGTGACAACGGACCTGAGTCTGAGGAGAAAAAGGATTTTTCAAATACCGAAAGTTTCGGCGGTATAGTAATGATAAAACTCCCGGCCGGTTCATATATAATGGGTTCACCTTCCTCAGAGGAAGGCAGGGCCATGGATGAGGAGGAGCACAGGGTTGACATTTCCCCCTTCAGCATAGGGAAACAGGAGGTAACACAGAAACAGTACAGGGACGAGACAGGAAAAAACCCTGCGAGGTTCAAGGGGGAGACTCTCCCTGTTGAAAACATCAGCTGGTATGAAGCGGTTGAATTCTGCAACAGACTGAGCGTCAGGCACGGCCTTAAGCCGTACTATAATATAAAAAAAAGCAAAAGCGGTGAAAAAGGATGGTACGGCGAAGACCTGAGTTATGAAGTCATCATTGCCGGAGGAGACGGTTTCAGGCTCCCCACAGAGGCGGAATGGGAGTATGCATGCCGCGCCGGCACAAAAACGGTTTTCCATTACGGCAATACGCTGAACAGCAGTCAGGCCAACTTTAACGGAAATTTTCCCTACAACAGTGTAAAAGGCGTTTTCAAAAACAAACCTGTAAAAACGGGAAGCTACTCACCGAACCCCTTCGGACTTTATGATATGCATGGAAACATATCTGAATGGTGCCATGACTGCTACGACAGGTACGGTTCCGGCGGAGGAGGAAAAACAGACTGCACATACCGCGTAAAAAGGGGAGGAAACTGGTCAGTCCAGGGGAAGGAGCTCAGATCTTCCGGCCGGGGCAGCGGCATGCCCGGAGAGAAGCGGAGCACCACCGGATTCCGCCTTGCCCGTTCTTTATAATAAAAAAGAATTACTCTTTCAGAAATTCAAAAAACACAGGAGTAAATTATGAATAAAAATAAAAGATGGGACCAGGAGATTTACCTGAGAGCCCTTCATTTCGCCGCAAAGGCACATAAAGAACAGAAAGTCCCCGGCATGGAACTCCCTTACGTAATCCATTCAGTTTCTGTCTGCATGGAAATTATGGCAGCAATCACAATGGAAGGGATGGCAAACCCCGATCTTGCAGTCCAGTGTGCCCTGCTTCACGACACTGTTGAGGACACAGAGACTGACATTCAGGATATAAAAATTCTCTTCGGCCCGGACGTCGCGGCAGGAGTAGGGGCACTTACGAAAAACCATGAACTCCCCGAAGAACAGAGAATGGGGGACTCACTTGAAAGAATAAAAAAGATGCCGGATGAAATAGCTGCAGTCAAACTGGCGGACAGAATAACCAACCTGCAACCTCCCCCCTCTCACTGGGACCGGCATAAAATCAGCCTCTACAGAGAGGAGGCAATCCTGATTTTTGAAAACCTGGAGGAGGCAAGCCCCTTTCTTGCGGAGCGCCTGAGGGTAAAAATCAACGGCTACGGAGCCGGATCAAAACTCTGACTCGCGCATGAACTCCTCTTCATATCGTATTCATCCACGATCTTGTATATTTCCCAGAAAGAATAGTAGAGAGAAAGGAGAATCGGCCCTATAATAACTCCCGGCAGACTGAAAGCCTGAATGCTCCCCAGAAGAAGAAAGAAAAAGAGGAGAGGGTGAAAACTGAGCTTCTTGCCGAATGCCTTCGGTTTTACAAGGTTCTCAAGAAATAGATACCAGAAGAGACACCAGCAGGCAATAAATACGGCCATCCCTGTACTCCCCGTGTAATACAGAAAGAGAGACGCCGGGAGCCAGATCAGGGTTGTGCCTATAACCGGTATAAGAGAAAGAATAGCGGCAATTGTCCCCCACAGAAGGGGCATACTGTTACCCGCTATATACAGCCCCAGCCCCACCATAAATCCCTGGAGACACATAATCAGCAGGTTCCCCATCATAAGAACATATATGACTTCCTTGAGCCTCTCAACAACATCCATCTCAAGCTCCTTCGGAAGGGGAAGCACCCTGTAGACAGCACCCTCAAAATTGTATGCGTCTTTAAGAAGGAAAAAAAGTATAAGCATCATCATAAAAAAATTCACGGCGAATTTTATCGGGAAAGAAACTACAGATGTTATGCTTTCAAACATGCTCATGGAGGTGCTTTTTATATAGGTTACGATCCTTTCCCCCATCTCAACCTTGCTCACCCCGAAGTATGACAGCATTTTTTCAACCAGCTCATGGTTACCCACGTCCTTTAAAAAGTCACGGGTTATGGTGAGATGAAGCTCGTTGTAAAGCTGAAATGCCTGTTCTGAAAGCATGGCGAGCATAATCATTACCGGAATTATAACAACCCCCATAAGTAGGATTATAATTACACTTGAGCTTATTAACCTTTTTTTTACAAGAGAAAGTATTCTCTCATGGAGCGGTCTTAAAGTAACATAAAATATCAGTGAGTAGAGGAATATCCATATATAGAATCTGAAGATATATAGAAGAAAAATAATTATAAAGCCAAAGAGGATGAAAAAATACAACTTCATCCTCCTGTTCTGCTGCAGCTGTTTATATGAATTATTGTCTTTCATAGAATAACTGTTTCTTAATCAGATGCGGCATGAAAAGAGTTCAGCCTGATATAAATGAAACTTCAATCTTTCCATGCCGCATACTTAAATTAATACCTGCAGGCGCATAAATAATCGCCAGCCCTACTTCTTTTCATTTGGTAAGATAGTGAGACAGATCAGTGGCCAGTTTTGATATTGCGTGATCAAGATATTTTTCATCAGAAACCCGCCGTCTCAGATCTTCAATTTTCTGCGGATCTCCGGAAATTTTACCCTGCCTTATCTCACGATCCTCCTTTTTCATGAGATTACTCATAGAAAACCTCCGCGGCCCCCGCTCCTCCCTGAGCAGGTTTAACGGCCTCATTGTTTAATCGACAGCAATTATAATTTAATAAACAACTTTTCCCTTTTCAAGTAGCATCTTCCCTGTTTATGCGGCGGTTGAATTTATAGTGCAATTATTCCCGGAACAACTATTTTATCATGATAATGATCACTTAATATTCCGTTTTTTGTTTACTGAATGTAAAAATTTCCTAATCTTAATTTTTTTTTTCGTGACAATTGCCCATTTTCATTATTTATTGTTTGCTTAAATAATGCTTAATATGTCAATATTTGCACAATAAATATAATTTAAAAAAATGAAATAAAAAACTGATAAATATTATTTATTTATACAAATATTATAAATTAAGCAAAAAATAATTCCCCGTACTTTACCGGAAAAAACACTTCCTATAAACTGGAAAAATAAATTCCGGTCGGACAATAAATCAGAATACTAAAAAAAGAAAAGAATATGAACATAACAGGAAAAAGAATTAAAGAACTGCTGGACAACCGCAATCTAACCCAAACAGACCTGGCGAACATGCTTGGAGTCCACCAGCAGTCTGTTTCCAGATGGGTAAACAGTTCAAACCTGAAAACATCAGTTATCGAAGACATATGCAAAGCCTTGAGGATTCCTGTCATTGAATTTTATTTTGATGAACAGCAGGTAGGTAAATACCTTGAGATTTCTCCGGAATGGCTTACGCTTATCCGGAAAATCGAGCAGCTTGATACTGATATTCAGAGTAAAATAATGGGACACTTTTATTCTGCCCTTGATCTTGTCGAAGAAGAAATATTTCTGAAGAGGAGATAGATGCTGATTTATTAATCTCTTTTTCCAGCAGATCCGGTTTCTCCTTTTCCCATAAAAAATTTTTCTCTTTCCACAACCCGCCTGCCTGCACGACAATTAATTGCAGATAAAAATTATTTTTATGCAGGCCGGACTGTAAATCCTCCCGGTTTTTGTGTGCCACAATTCCATCTTGACTCAATCCTTTTTGCGCTGCTCCAGGAGAAACATTAATGGGCTTATACCGGAAGGATATTTCTTGACTATCAGAAATAATCAGGGATCCTGATAAGCATTGTTAACAGCATGAAAAATCACCTTCCCGCTGTCGGGAGGGAACTGCCGGGAATTTGAAAAGGATAATCTTGAAAAATGAAATCTATACACGGCTGGATGGGCCGAATCCTCAAAATCGATCTGCAATATAAAAGTACGAAAATAATCGAACCGGGGATTGAACTTTATAAAAAATTTACAGGCGGGAGGGGGCTCGCAGGCCACTACCTCCGCCCATACTGCACCCTACAGTGGGAGTCACCGGAGATGCCGCTCCTCTTCTTCACGGGGCCTCTCTGCGGCACAGGTTCACCCTCCTCCGGGTTGGTTTACCTTGTATCTGTTTCGCCCCTTACAGGGTGCGTGAGCGATTGCGCCATATGCGGCGAATTCGGGCCTGAACTGAAACGCGCAGGCTGGGACGGCATCATAATTACAGGCCGTTCAGAAGGCCTGTGCGGCATAAAAATTACAGATGGAGAGATTGAATTCAGCAACGCTGAAAATCTAAAAGGTAATCCCATTACCACTGTTTTCGGTTCTCTTTCAGGAAAGGGCGCGTCGGCTGCATCAGGCCCTGCTGCTGAACAGGGTATTTTATACTCTGACATAGTTTTCAATGACAGTCATTTTACCGGCGGCAACGGGTTCGGTACGGTCATGCATTCAAAAGGCCTTAAATATATCGATGTTCAGGGGAGCGGAAAAACCGGCGTATACGACAATGGAGAACTTAATGAAGCAAGGGATGACATTCTCCGCCTTGTCTCAGCATCGCCTGCCCTTATGGGGGCTCCGGGGATCTCGGAATACGGCACCGGCGCATTCCTGGATCTCATGCAGAGCAGATTAATGCTCCCCGCAGATAACTTCAGGAAAACATCTTTCCCGGGCGCCGGAAAGCTCAATGCATATAGCTTCAGACAGAGGTTCGGTTCTGCAAAGGGCGGATGCGCGGGGTGCCCCGTCCTGTGTAAAAAATCAAGCAGCGACGGAAGAACCATCCCTGAATTTGAAGCAATGGCCGGCTTCACATCCCTTACAGGGAACAGGGAGATCGACACTGTCATGGCAGCATGCGTATTCTGTAAAGAGCAGGGGATAGACCCGTTTATTGCAGCATCATCCATTGCCTGCTATACGGAGGTAAAAAGAATCTCTCCGGAGAAGCTCGATCTGATGAAACTGCTTGAGGAGATCGCTTTTTCGCGCGGAGATGGAGAACTCCTGAAAACCGGCCCGAAAGAGATTGCGAGAGCTTTGGGTAAACCTGAACTTTCCATGACAGTTAAAGGTCTCCCCCTCCCTCCTGCCGATCCCCGTGGCGCATACGGCACTGCCCTGGGATATGCTGTTTCAACAAAGGGAGGGGATTACTCACATGCATTTCCCCTGTCACATGAGATCCTCCGCAAGCCTGTGGCAACTGAAAGATTCTCTTTCAGCGGCAAGGGGAGGATTATAAAACTCTCTGAGGACATGTATGCTGCTGCTGACTCCCTCTCTGCATGCAGGCACATATTCCTCACCGCATCACTTGAAGAATACTCGAAGGTTTTCCGGGCAGTTACCGGAATTGAAATGAGCGGACACGACCTGGCCATTTGCGGAGAAAGAGTCTGTTACAACGAAAAGATAATGAGCCATCTTAGGGGATTCACTTCAGATGATGACGATCTGTCTGAACGTTTCTTTTCAGAACCGGGGAGTTCAGGTAACGGGATAAAAATATCAACGATAAACAGGGAGGAATTCTACGCCGCCAGAGAGAGGTATTATCGGGTCAGGGGACTTGCACCTGACGGCGCACCGCTAAAAGAGAAATGCGAGGAGCTTGGACTGGAATGGATCATCTGACAGCAAAATACCTTAAAAAACTTGTATCACAAAAAATATGTGAAAGCAACGCTCCCCTCTTCGGCGTACTTGATGACAGGCTGTACTGGAGTTCAGAAAAGAGTGAAATACCGGTGCTTGAACCTGTAATTAAAAATTCAGGCGCAAGCAGCATCCTCTTTTCCCCTCCGGCAGAACCATACAGATCTGTAATTGATTATCTCTGCGAATACTCTTCAAGAGAGGGGGTAATAAAACCGGATGACACGGAGACACGTACCTTCCTTCACGATATCCCTGTTGTTGAAGAGTTCACCCCTGAAAGAATATCTGACGGCCTTAAAAGGAGAAAAGGGATTATCATTCCGGGAAAGGGGATCCTGACACAGGGTTCCATGAGCCCCGAGCAGGCCTTTGTCATATACAGTTCAATATGCTTCTCCACCTTCGTGAAATTCATGACTGACTTCTACTACCATTCAAAGGGGCTGATTAAAATGAACGGCGATCCGGAACCTGTCGCTGTAAAGGCGGTCCGGTGGTACAGTGAAACACTTTCGTCTGCCGTCACCCTCCCTGAAGCCAGGGGGCCTTTCAGTTCAGGGGAGGATGCGATCCAGGCCATGGCTGAGGCGGGAAGCCTCACTGTAAGTTCAGGGATGGTGGACTCCTTCTTCGGGAACATATCGGTACGTATTGAAAACACCATATACATCAGCCAGACAGGGAGCTCACTTGACGAGCTTGCAGGATGCATAGACCCCTGCCCCATGGATAACAGCACCACAAACGCCATAACAGCTTCAAGCGAGTTCCCGGCGCACAGGGCGTTATACTCCACCAGCAACCGGAAAACGATTCTACACGGCCACCCCAAATTTTCAGTTACAATGTCAATGCTCTGTGATGATATCTCCTGCGTAAACAGGGGGAGGTGTCACATAAAATGTTCAAAGGCAAGGCACATTAAGGGCATACCTGTTGTTCCGGGGGAAATAGGTTCAGGGCCATACTCTCTTTCAAAAACCATGCCTGCGGCAATGACCGGGCGGGGGGTAATTATCTGGGGGCACGGACTGTTTACTGCGGGGGAGGAGGATTTTACAGATGCCTACAAAAACCTTCTGCATATAGAAAAAAACTGTTTCAACACCTACCTTGATTTAACCGGTTGCTGAACTATCACCCGGGTTTCCGGTCTATCCTGAGAAAATAATATGCCCTTTCTTCAAGACCCTTTTCCCTTTCGGTGAGTAGAGGCTGAAGTTTATCTCGTGAAGTTTCCCCCTCCTGCTTCT
>ERZ795057.1965-NODE-1965-length-16602-cov-7.155980_pt1 | contig 16602 bp, 16 predicted proteins | sample MGYA00375141_ERZ795057 | MGnify/ENA primary metagenome ERZ795057 (study PRJEB30186, sample SAMN05720163) | activated sludge metagenome | isolation source: Anaerobic digester | place: Hong Kong | collected 2015-01-26 ... | reverse complement strand
TTGCTGAATTATATCCGACCTTTAAGCCTGACCTCATCCCCCTAACCCCCTTCTCCTCAATGAGAAGGGGGAATCTGAATCCTGTACTGTGGGTACGATCAAAACATTATATCATAAAAAATCTTTCTTAAATCACTAAAGATTCATTGCCACAGTCTCCCCTCTCCTTGAGGAGAGGGGCCGGGGGTGAGGTCCCAAAAAAATATATTTGCAATATCAAAAAGTTTATGCTATATAAACTACATGCTGAAATTTGTTTTATGGAGAAATATAATCATACTGGTTACCGGGGTATGGCTCTTTGAGTACTACCTTGATTACAGGCTCCCTGCAGAGAACAACCTGCTTCTCTTCTTTGTGGCTATACCTATAATCTGGGCAGCCCTTATGCACCTCTGGACATCATACAGCTACAGTGATGTGAAGAACATCTACCTGTACATAGCGTCACACATCCTGAGCATACTTATAATGTTCGGCTCTGTCTTTCTCATATCCGCAGTACTGAACACTTTGAGGTATATCCTTGACCCCACAGGGAGCATAATGTTCCACCTCATCGGATGGACCGTGCTGGCAGGCATGATCATCTACGACTGCGTTATCATCGCAAAGAACGGGCCGGGTACGGATTAAAATTATAATTATAAGTTTTAATTATTCCAGTCTTATAATTTTCCCCTCCTTTAAAACTGCCGGTACATGCTCAATGGACGGGTCTTTGCGCGACTGCCTTAAATTGTAACTTATAAGCATCTTCATGCTGAGCCAGTCTATTGGTGATGTTATCGCCTCTTTCGGGCAAATCATCTCACAGTAAAAGCAGCCTATGCACGCACTCCCCCATCGCGGAAACCCGTCTCTGGAAAGAGTGATATTATTAACAGGGCATACCTTTTCGCATAGTTTGCACTGGCTGCATTTCTTCCTGTCGACTTTATAAAAAAACCTGTAAAAATATTTAAGAAATGGCCGTACAGTGAGAAATCTTTCCAGTGTATAAACAACATCCGGCCTTTTGTCATATGGCGGAGGTGTATACGATGAACCATTGATAACCTGAACAAGTCCCCGGCCGAAATTGCCGGCGTGATCAAGTTCCCCCTTTGTCGGATTTTCATACGAGAAGAGGTATCCCCGTTTCAGAAACCCCAGGAACCGGTTGTATCCTTTATATTTTGCAAAACCGATCTCCCTCCCCCCTTTACCTGAAAGCATTTTGCGCGCCACAGTACCCGCATTGCCCGGCACTGACCCGCATAAAAGGAAAACAAAAAAAGGCTTACCTTCAAGATCGGGAAGTTTTTTAATATAATCAGTTACTATAAAAGGGACCCGGTAAACATACACCGGGAACCCGATCCCTATTGCATCATAAGAGGAGATATCCGCAGGCCCGCTCTCTGTAATTTTATGATAATCAACCTTGCAGCCTTCACTCTTCAGCCCCCCTCCTATCTCTTTTGATATTTTTTCAGTTGTTCCGCCCTGTGAAAAATATGATATCAGCACCTTTTTCATTTCATTCTCCGGGATATAGAATAGCCAGACAGGATCTACGCGGTTTTCTTCGCGTCCATTTTCATATATGCAAATGGTATAAACTTCATCGGGTCTGCTTCAGCTACATAGCTTCCTTTAAGCATGGTGTTGTTGCCTACTGTGTAGAACGCACCCAGTACCTTTACCACCTCTACTTCATGCCAGGGATCATCTTCCGAGCTGTTAAAAATGATTTCACCCTCGCAGGGCTCAAATTTTTCAGGCCTGAACAGGACCTCCTCCTTCATAAGCCTGGGGATAAAATCAAATCCTGTTAAATCTGATGAAGGAAAATATTTAAAATTATAAGCTGTAAGAGCCTGTGCTCCCTCCCTCTGCTTATAAAGGCCCAGGATTGTATCAAGAGAATCCGGATCATTGAGTTTCCCTGTCATCTTCGCCTTTATCTCCATGAACCTTATGCCATGCCTTTCAGTCCACCCTCCTGCTGTAGTATCATTCTTACTTAAACTGATATTGCCGATTTTTTTCGGATACCCGAAATATTCCCTCCCCCTTATGAGTGCCATATCGTCATTCACAGACATTGAAAGACAGAATCCCCCCTCCTCGCCGTTGTACTCGGCAATAAGAAAGAGCGCGCTTTCAAGGCAGGGTTCCCCGAAATCCGTTGAAGGGTTATTAGCAATATATGCCATGGCAAGAGGCCTTTTTGCCGGTTTAAGCGGCTCAGGAAGAAGCCTGGCTACTATATCCTCCTTTGTCTCCCACACCAGGGTAATAACTTCAGTACCATAGAAATTAAAACTATCCCTTTTAGATGCGGCTATTTCCTGTAAAGTCCTTGTAAAGCCCATGTTAACCTCCCTTAACATTTTTCTACATAATAGTATCCCCTTCAGCGCAAAACAAATCCATTATAGAGCAAATACAACAAAAAATATGTTTATTCGCCTGCAAATTTTACAATCAATTACGGTTGTAATTTCTAAATATATTTTAATGTAAAAAGTAAAAGTTATATGGGCGGCTGTTTGAAGTGTGCGTAGGGGAATATTCTTCGATCAGGCCTGAACCGTGAAAGCCCCGCACATGCCCAAGGAGTACTACCTCGCTTCGCTCAGGGAGAATAGGAGGGAAAGGCCAGATGACTGACAGCTTAATCCTCTGAATCTGCCGCAGCAATCCCCCGCACCCCCTGAGGGGGCAAAGAGTTGACTGGATGCTGATACAGTCCGCTTTAGTTCCATGCAACAATTCAAGTGATTAAAAATAAATCCTTGCCCCCTTCTCCTTGAGGAGAGGGGCCGGGGGTGAGGTCTCAAAAAATATAATTGCAATACCTGAAACAAATTGAGGGATACGTTATGTATCAGATGCTTTTAATGCCCGTGCATGCGCAATCCGCGCTTTCTCTTCTGCGCCCATTGCTTCGTATATTTCAGCCATTTCAACGAGTTCCTCTGCGGTGAGTTTTCTTTCCAGCCTGTAGAGCTCTGCAAGCCTCTTTGCCCCATGCTTTACGAAACGTATCTTTTTACGGCAATCCGGGCAGTTTACCGGGTGCGAGTCTACCAGGAAACCCAGTTCTTCGTACCAGTACTGCTGCTCTTTTGCGGAAAAGATAAAATCCTCTGAACAGCTTCTGCACCTGTATTTAAGCTCCACATACATAAGCGTGGGCCCGCCAAGCCCGTAATTCTGTCTGCTGTAATCCCCGATAAGAGCCTTCCCTTTCTCCATGCAGCTGTTGCAGGCCCAGAGGGTTGTGTGATAGAGGATGCCGGCAGGATTACCTGTTACAGGTTCTGTCTTTTTAAACCGGCCGGCAAAGTCATCTATATCATTTGCCGAAAGATGGAGGTTGAGCTTTTTAATCATGTCATAGATCTCCTCTATGGGAGTATCCGCCCCCGCCTTCAATTCTTTACAGCAGGGGCAGATGAATGACATGTGAATAAAGTCACCCTTTTCTGAAGTCATTATGCCTGTTAACTGCTTCTACGCCGAAATTCCGTACTGTTCCCTGATATTGTCCATGAGGGTCTGCTCCTCCTCTGTAACTCCATCAACGGCAGCGGCCTTTTCCATGAGCTTATAGATTTTGGCCCGCTTCTTCTCCTCTTCAGGCATCTTTATAACAAGGTTTCCGCTCATGGCCATGCCGAATAGCGGCCCTATCTTGTCCACGTTGTATCCCCACTTCTTCGCCAGTTCAAGGGCGAACTGGTACTCCTCGGCGCTCATCATGCCGTCAGAGGCTATTACAACCATTATATTATTGAAGGCAAAGTCGCGCACATCCATCAGCTTGTCTATCTGCACAGGGTCAACATTATAGCCGAATGACGACTTGTTCTCGCTCACATGTCCCCTGTATTCAGCCACTGAGAGGATGTCTGTTATAATCCATTCATTGCTCGTGCTGTTAAGCGGCATGCCGCAATACTGGCAGTTAAGGTCAAGGGAGTTCTCAACAGGGGCTCCGCACCCGGCGCACATATGGGCGTAAATTGATCCCTTTGAGGCAGCGGCGTTTTTGTCCCTGCTCATTACCACGATTTCAGTATCAGACATCAATACAGGGTCTATCTTATTTACTGAATCCCCCTCGATACTCACCCTCTGGTACGATGATTTTATGGCGATATAGAGGTCGTTCATGTTCTCCCTTTCACTCACACCCACAAGGTAGACATCATTGAGATAGATGCGGTTATAGGCAACCGTATTCCCTGTCATCCTGGACTGTATCTTCTCAAAGACCGTGTCACTGACAAAGCGCCTCATGACGGATGGGTCATTGTATGCCATTGCTGTTATGATCTGCAGGTAACCGTTGCTCGCCTTGTCCTCTACAAGCTGAACAGAGAAGTCCTCGTTCTCCTGCACAAGTGTCCTGATTTTACGGTTAAGGTCATCAGACTTGTCGAGTTTCGGGTTGGAGCTTATATAGTCATCAGCCTGTGTAATCTCTGAAAGCACCCAGTCATATTCACCCGAGTTTGTCTGCGTTCCGCAGGAGGCGCACCTGCTCACCTCACCCATATCTTCAGGAAGAGGGGCGCCGCAGTTCGGGCAGTCATCTGTTGCATAGATATCCTTTCTCGGCCTGCCGCGCTTTTTCAGGAATGACCAGTATTCAACAAACTCCTCCTTCCCCCCTGAATTGAGCGAGGAATCCATTTCACTGACAAATTTATCTGTAATCGTGGCATTTATTGCCACATGGATTATATCGTAAAGGCCGTCTGAATCGACCTGGTCGATGTAAATGTTTTTGACAGTTACATCCTCAAGCGTGTTCCTCTGCTTTAAAAGCTGCATCATTTTAAACTGGGTATTGAACCTCTGGTATACCCCGTCAGAGATGAACTTTCTCACGCCTGAGATGTCCTGCTTCTCCCATGCCTCCTGGATTTTAAGGAAGGCTGTCTCAACATTTGATTTGAAGTTCTCCTCGTCAAAATCGGGATTGTTTCTGATAAAGTTATCATACCCCTTTGCCTTTTTCACACCTTCACCTGTGGGGAGCTGGTTGTATATTGTCTGTTCCTTTATCTTCTTTTTTGATATGTATGAGAAGAGCGCAAAGCCGCCCAGAACTATACCGATTGCTATTACGTTAATGGGGAAAGGGAGCTCAATAAGGAGCCTGAATATAATATAGATCAGCGTGCCAAGGCCGTCATCACCGCCGCCTCCTCCGGAGAATGAATCACCTCCAGCCCCGCCGGCCCGTGCCATGAGGATTACAGCTGTAAATACAAGAACAATACTCAATAAAAGTATAAGTCTATGACGCCTTTTCATCAACATATTAAAATAACCTCTCGCGTTTAATCGATTCCAGCAGTTTACAATTGATTTAAGCCTTGTCATTGCGAACGAACGTCAGTGAGTGCGGCAATCTGTTAAGGAGTGAAACAGTACCGGTCAAAACCGAATATTTTCTATCCAAAACAGATTGCCGCGTCGCTTAAGTTTATCCTGAGCTTGCCGAAGGGCTCCTCGCAATGACAGACAAAACTATCTAAATCGTAATTTACTATAAAATATCTATTAAAGAATTACTGATTTTATTAAGTTAAGCATACTTGAGGCATGATTTCAAGAAAAAATATTTTATGCTTCAGGCCTGAACCTTTCAGACTGTTCAATGGCATCCATGATCTGATCTATAATCACCTCTGCCGGGTCATCAAAATTTATATTCATCGGCTCTTTGAAGCGCATATTAAGCCTGCTGCGCAGTTTAATAGGCCTGCACAGTTTATTTTCCTTAAATGCCTCTGAAAAACCGTCAATAACAACGGGCACAACAATACACTTTGCCTGTTTGATTATATAGGCTGTACCTTTTCTCCCTTTTAAAAAAGGTGTTATTGTCCCCTGGGGAAACGTAATGACCCAGCCGTCCTTTATGGCCCTGACGACCTTCTCCTGGTCCCTCCTCACGCTCTCCATTGTCACCTCATTTCTCTGAAGAGAACGGTCTCCCCTCCTCCATGTCCTTGTAACAGATACTGCGCCGGCCCATTCTATAAGGCGGTTCATCCATCCCTTTATCTGGGCTGTTTCAACAGCAACGATGTAATAGCAGCGGCCTGTTGCGGCTTTCCAGAACCAGTTCAGGAAGGGGTGTTTTACACGGTTGAATTCAGTCATAATAGCAATCCCTTCCATGTAAAAGGTCTGGTGGTTGGATACAAAGAGAACATTTTCAGGGGGGAGCTTTTCAAGGTGCTCTCTCCCTTCGACTTCAAGCCTGTTGAGTATTCTTATAAATAGTGTTCCTATGATGTGGTGTATAGGAGTCTGTATGAGGAGTTCCTTGATAAAGACCGGAATATTGTTTATATCCCTTTTCATTTTGTCTCCTGGAACATTCATCTTCAGGCAGTGCAGGAGGGGGGTTACTAATCTCTTTTCAGGTAAATCACCCTGGAGTAAGATTTCTCCTCGCTCCGCTCGTCGAAATGACAGATTAAACCTTCCCGTCATCCCTGACATATTCATTCAATCATCGGAACGCATGCATCTCTGTCATCCCGAACGTATGTGAGGGATCTTTACTTTCCCTCATTTTAAACTGCCTGTAATAAATATAACAGGAAAAAAGAAGAAGACAAATATTTATATCAGGCCCGCTCTTTCAGCAATTTCCCTGACCCGGTGTTCCCACTCTATGGCCATTATATGCACGCCGCTCACGCCTTCAATGCCCCTTATCTCATTAATTATTTCGCAGCACTGCTCAATCCCCTCATCCGCGGCTCGTTCTTTAGGCACGCCCTTAATCCTCTCTATCATATGCTTCGGCACCACGACACCGGGGACCTTTTCATTAAGATAGGTCCCCATGCCCGCTGATTTAAGGGGCATGACACCCGCGATGATAGAGGCCTTCTCATGGAGTCCCATGTCAACAATCCTTTTCATGAACTCCCTGAATGCCGGGATATCATAGATCGACTGTGTCTGGATAAACTTTGCGCCTGCCTCAATCTTCATTTTCAGGCGCACAGGGCGGAAGTCTACAGGTTCGGCAAAGGGGTTGCATGCCGCGCCTATGAAAAGATCAGGGGCCACTGCAAAAGCTTTTTCACTGTGGAGGATCATCTTCTCTTCGCAGAGCCTCCTGGCAGTGTATACAAGCTGGATGGAATCTATATCATGCACGCCCTTAGCGCCCGGCTGGTCACCGAAAGACTGGTGGTCGCCGCTCAGGCAGAGTACATTCTTTATTCCAAGCGCTGCAGCTCCAAGCAGGTCACTCTGCAGCGCTATGCGGTTACGGTCACGCACGGTCATCTGCATAACAGGCTCGATGCCCTCTGACATACAGATCATGGAGGCGGCCAGGCTTGACATCCGCACAATGGCGGTCTGGTTATCCGTTATATTCACCGCATCGACAGCCCCTTTGAGCATACGGGCCTTTTTACGCACAGCTTCAGCGTCACACCCGCGCGGCGGGCCAAGTTCGCCTGTTACAACGAATTTCCCTGAAGCCAGTTTATCCCTCAGTGTCATTATATCATCCATGGTTACTTTATCTTCATTCCGCACTGAAGTTTCTCCGGCGCCTGTCCGTTCCAGAGTCCCGGTTCGTTAAAAGTGTAAAGCTCATCCAGACGCCCCTGCTCCTTCATCCGTTCAATAATCAGGCACCATGCGCATTCACGCCCGTCCCCTGTTTCACACATCCCGTTTTCAGATCCTCCGCAGGGGCCGTTCTGCAGCCCCTTGGCGCACCTTGTTACAGGGCATATACCTGCAGTGCTCCCCAGCCTGCAGTCTCCGCATGACCTGCACCGTTCTATAAAGACATTGCGGTTATGCGATGTGCCCACAAACTTCGTGTTGAGCCCCGGGTACACAGGGATAGATGGATACATCTCTGAAATAAGCTGCACGCCAGCACCGCACCCCAGGGAGAGGACCGCATCCACCCCCTTGATCGCGCGGGCCAGTTCCCGCACAAACTCATCCTCGCACTGCCTCTCAATTGTGACAGAGCTTACTTTTATACCTGTATCACGGCGGATTCTGGAGGCCATTGCCTCTGTCTCCCTGAGTCCCCCGGCATGACAGATGGAGACACAGCTGCCGCATCCGGCAACAAGGATTGATTTATACCCCTGAATATAAGATAGTATCTCTTCAAACGGTTTCTGATGGGCAACAAGCATCTCTATCTCCCCTTCTTTTTATGGCACCTGCCGCAGGTAACAGGCCCTGCTTTTACATTTTTACCGGCAAGGTCCCTGTGACAGTCTATACACATTCGGTGATGCATCCTTTCAAGCTCCCTTCCCGTGCCGTGACATGCTATACATGATACAGCCGGGGCCCCGGGAACAAGCTCCTCGTAACTGATGAGGTCCCCCCCTTTGACCGATCGGTGATGGCAGTGAAAGCAGCTTATACCCCACCGATGGTGCTGTTCATGGGGGAATATTACATCCCCCCGCGACAGGTTTCTGAAAACCGTCATATCTGAAAGGGGAGGAAGCTCTTTATTCCCCGAAAGAAACACGGCAGCCGCCATGGCCGCAATGATCAGAAGAACAGCAGCCTTACTCTTCACTTTTAACCACCCCGTCAATGTTCTGACTGCGGCAGATGGCCCTTCCCCAGGCCATCATTGATGAAAGGTCTATTCCCATGGGGCAGTAACACTGCCTGCAGAGCGCGCAGTGCCCCCATAAAAGGCCGGCCATATCTTCAAGTTCAGCCCTGCTCACCTTTCCCCCTGTTTTAAAAAGTCTCCCCAGTGTTTTACGCACCTTGTACGACGGGACTGCCCGTGCGTCCCCTGTATTTTTATAGAAAAAGCAGCTCTCGGCGCAAAGGCCGCATGAGGAACAGGCGCTTATCATCTCACGCATATAGCTTTTATGGCGGAGCATCTCCCTGATTGTGTCCCTGTCAATTGAATTCATACCGTTACATCCTCAGCTCTCCCGGAAAGGGGGAGTATGCCGGCTATATAAAATATCATATGCCCCAGTCTCGTCCATCCCACTGCGACGAGAAGTATATGCGCGCCAATGCAATGAACAAGCATTACAATTTCATAATTACCTATCATACCCTTTGCCATCATCCCCGTCACATAGGGGACAAGAACAGATATCATTAATGCGTAGTCCCTCCATGAGGAAATGTCCCTCACATGCCTGACAAAGAGCCTCCTGCAGAGGAACAAAACACCTGTAACCATTGCCATACCTGTTAAAGATGATGTCACAGCGGGACTGACGCGCGGAGGGAGAATTCCCCATGAGAGATCCAGAAGTATGCCGTGACCCCTTGCAGTTACAGGTGCGGCAATTATCGATATATGGAAAAGAACACTCAGCAGAATAAAAAGGTAATTCCTCCATTTAAAAGGAACAGGCGAAAGCTCTCCCTGTTCAGAAAATGGTATTATATACCCGGCCCTGTAAACCGGGAAGCGCAGCCCCTGCTGCAATGCGGACACAATAATAACAGTCTTGCGGGCAAGACCTGCAATGCATAGCGGAACTGTGATGTAGAGAAACGGGCCGGCAAAAAAATCATACATCTGTGGTATTATATTCATCAGGATATTTATGATGACTGTCTTACCTGATGTCAAATATTTTAATTTCTGTGTGCTCCTCCTCCCCCTCCTGCATTGACAAACGACTCCCTTTTTCAGTAATAATTCCTGAATTTATATTTTAGTGTAAAAATAATTATATACCCTTACCGCCCCGGTCGGGGGCTATTTAACTTGTTTTGTACTTTTTTTATACTTATTTATACTAATTTAGCATTAAGAAAGTATAAATATGAACAGGAATTTATTAATCCCCCTCCGGGGGAAGCCGGAATAAGTTTATTCAGTCCGCCAGGTTAATCGGCTGGGGGCCGATAGAATAAACATGGGTAGAAGTGAGACCAAAGCCGGCGGCGGGGGCGACAGAGCATTTTAACACGAAATAAGTTAAGAAATAAATACTGATAATAAACATATGTATTAAAAATATGACAATTTTATAGTTTTGTAGATGTTTATATATTGACACAAATAACAAAGCTTTAATAGGATTGAACAATTTTATTTCATATTAATGTAATGCCGGTATTATACCGGGGAGAATAATTTCTGATTTTATAAAAAAATAAAAATTCAGTAAATTTATCGAAGTTTTTTAAAATTCATGTGATTTTTCCCGCTGAAATACTATATTATTTCCGGGAAAACAAAGACAATATCAGCAGTTAAATAAATAACTTGAGTTAGGCAAAATTTAACATTGATGATAAGATTATTGGTTTAAATATCATAATTATTTAAATCATGTCATTGCGAACGACCGGAGGGAGTGCGGCAATCTGTTTTTAATACAGAATGCGACAGACACGGATGTCTTAGTGCCGCAACTGCATGGTCGCCCCTTCTTAGCACTTCCTGTGCCGGGGCGACACGAACCTCATCCTGAGAATCGGATGCAGATGCGCGGCCTTCGTCGCTTAAGCTCCTCGCAATGACAGATAAATATAATAAATGTTAATAATAAAACGCCTAACTCGAGTAAATAATATGCCATCACCCTGCGAAAGTATTGGTAATTAAAAGAGCTTTTATATTCAAAGAGAAGTAGAGAAAAACTAAAAAAACCAGAAAAAAAAACAACAGCTGAAACAGATGTCTAAATTCCGGAAATTTATCCGGCATGGTGCCTGATTGTTCCCGGCTGAAAAAAAATCATGAATCAGTGACAATGCTCACGCTTTAAAAGTTTTTAGTTTCGAGGGCTTAAATGGAAAGTACACAGATAACAATCCTGCTTGTTGAAGATGACCTGTCAACAGGGAACCTGCATGAAGAAAAGCTGAAAAAATCGGGATACAATATAGTCCGGACGCATCCGGGTAATGTATCTGTTGAATCGTTAAATAAAAAGGTCACACCTGACCTGGCCCTTATAGATATTGTTCCCGGGAAGGGAAAGGACAGTGCCGGAGCGGCCCGTGAAATTTCAGGAAAACAGAATATACCTGTAATATTTATAACTTCACCTGAAGATGAAGATGCACTGTCCGTTATATCAGATATCCCGTCATACGGATTTGTCCCGAAAAATTCAGGAACGATCCACCTTGACACGGCAATTAAATCCGCCCTGAATCTCCATAAAATGAATAACAGAAGGATTACTGACAACGGGGATACAAGATACAAGGACCTGGTTGATAACGCGGGAGAAGCAATTTTTGTGGCCCAGGACGGCATGCTGAAACTTTTCAATCCCGCTACATGTGAACTGACTGGAAAGACCGAACAGGAACTCTATTCAACCCCTTTTATAGACCTGATTCATCCCGAAGACCGGGATATGGTCATGAACAATCACCTTAAGAGAACAGCCGGGGCATACGCCCCTGCAAGATACCTGTTCAGGATGTTGACAAAAGACAATTATATTAAATGGGTCGAAATAAATTCCATACTCTACAGGTGGGATAAAAAACCGGCAACACTGAATTTCCTGACAAATGTCACAGAGAGAAAAGAGATCGAGGACGCCCTGCGAGAGAAAGAGATCAAGTACAGGAAGATATTTGAAAATGTGCAGGATGTGTTCTACCAGACAGATATACAGGGAAAAATAATTGAAATAAGCCCTTCAATTACAAGATACTCAGGTTTCTCTCGGGATGAACTGATCGGCAGGCCTGTGTCAGAGGTCTACTCAAACCCGGATGACAGGGCGGAGCTTATTAACACAATCCGGGAGAAAGGGGAAGCAATTGATTACGAGTTGATACTCCAGAACAAAGACAAAAAAATTATTTTCACTTCAACTAACTCCCACTTCATGTACAATTCAGAGGGAGAAATAACCGGCATTGAGGGTTCACTGAGAGACATCACCGCCCGCAAAGAGGCTGAATTTGCTTTAAAAGAATCGCTAAGACAGAAAGAACTTCTCATGATTGAACTTCAACACAGGATAAAAAACAACCTGGGAATAATATCAAGCCTTCTCACCCTGGAGATGCCAAGGCTGAAGGATGAGCATGCCAGGGAAATTTTTATGAACGCGAAGACACGTATATTATCAATGTCCGGTATATACGAACAGCTCTACAGTTCCGGGAACTTTGAAGAGGTAAACCTTGCAGAATATATAAAAAACCTTGCCGGAATAATAATGAAGACATATTCTGTTAAGAGCAGGCATCTATCCCTGGTCAGCAATATAGCTCCTGTACACCTCGATCTTAAAAGGACGGTCCCTCTCGGCCTGATACTGAATGAACTTATCACAAACACCCTCAAATACGCGTACCACGAGGGGGAGGAGGGAGATATTTCAATAGAACTCACTGAAAATAACGGGCAGATTACCATGACGGTTTCTGATAAAGGCGCGGGGCTGCCTGAAGGGTTCGATATAAAAAAATCTGACACCATGGGGCTCAGCCTTGTCAATATGCTTGCTGAACAGCTGAACGGGAATATGAAAACAGCAAATAACGGGGGAACAAAAATATCTATTTCATTTAAACTGTGACAGGGGGAGTTTTCACTTCTTTATTATCTGCGTATATACTTCATGGAGCCTTTTCCATACATCTCTTCTCCCGCTCACAAGATCCAGTATTTCCATGGCATACTCTTTTGTTTTTGTATCTACTTTTTTATATGAATTAAGTCTTCCCATGGCGTATCCCGCAACGCCAATCAGGTGATAATCCTCATAATCGTCACGTTTAAACAACGCTGTTATAAGCTTTTTAAAATTCCTTATAAAGGTCTTCTCATCCTTCATGTCGATAAAGTATTCATCAACAAGTGTTATCCACTCCTCCTCACTGTAACTGTTCAGCGGAATATCCTTTTCAGCAAGGACCTGTTTCAACGTAAGTTTCACTGGCTCTTCAACTGTATCCTCAACCTGCGGCTCCTCATCAGGGGAGGGTTCAGGTTCAGGTCTGGATGGCCTGTCAACACCGAGTATTGAGTTGAGCATCCTGAACTCCGGGGAATCACGGAGAACGTTTCTGTAGATTCCGTTACTGCTCTCCCCCCTCTCCTCCAGGATACGGAGGAAAACATCATTAAAATAATTCGACTGGGATGAAAATTCGGGGCCGTATGAATCTATAATCTCCTTCAGGCTTCTGTATGCGCTGTAAAGCCTTTCAATCGGAATGTCAGGTGAAGATTCTTTAAATTCATCAATAACCCTTCGCAGGTCTGATGCCTCCGGCCTGTTTATCTTCTTAACTGAACTTCCATAAAACTGAGCAAGAGCCTGATCAAGTTCTTTCTTCATCCGCTTATTTCCGCCTTTAATGACTATACTGATAAACAATGACCCGGTTTTAATCAACTTTAAAAAATAATGGCCTGAAATATCTGCGGATTTTAAGTAATTATCTCTTCAATCCCCGATTTCAGCAGCATAAATCCACCCGGACTCTTAAAAAAGAAAATATATACAAAATTAGCTTTACATTAGAGCATAAATTCAATAACATTGCCAAGATCATTTCCGTTTATAGCAATTAACGAATTATTTAAACCATGTCATTGCGAACGACCATAGGGAGTGTGGCAATCTGTTTTTAATAGAGAATGCGACAGACACGGATGTCTTAGTGCCGCAACTGCATGGTCGCCCCTTCTTAGCACTTCCTGTGCCGGGGCGACACGAACCTCATCCTGAGAATCGGATGCAGATGAGCGGCCTTCGTCGCTTAAGTTTATCCTGAGCTTGCCGAAGGGCTCCTCGCAATGACAAAAAAGAACTATTTCAACCGTTAAATGTTATAATCTGTTAAAATTTTAAATATTAAGAAAAGTATCGGCATGTACAATAAAAAAAGCGAGATGGAGATAATAAAAGAACCTGAAAAGATAAGGGACCTTTATAACTCGTTCTTTTCCGGAAAACCCGCATTCATGAAATATTACAGCAGCGATATACAGGTCAACTGCCGCAGCTACTCCACCGGCCATGTGCTTATAGCAGTCCCTTCTCTTATATCCCTTCCTGACCCTGTAATTATATTTTCATTCAATGAAAACAACATGATCAACTTCACCCTTAAAAAGACCGCCTCTTTTCAGGACAACCTGATACAGTTCATTATTACCAGATGCCACATCCTCCCCTCTTCCCGCAACCAGAACAGGAGCGTGATAGACTACAGAAGTGACAACCGCAATGTTCTGTATATAACGAACCTCATAACAGAGACTGTAATAAACAACTCTCTTATTATCAACCACAACAAAATCAGCACTGTCTTTAACTATGCGGAAAAAAAACTGAAGCAGAAATATCTCTTCGCGAAAATATGCACTGCAACCGAAATTCCCCATGATACCAGGATGCAGTATATCCATTCCAACCATAGCGGGTATATAGTAACAAGGCTGGGAAAGCATAACTACTCAAGGACACCCGCTTTTGATTACTACATGAACTATATATACCCCGGGGAAAGGACAGTAAAGGCCGGCCTGTACCGTATTTCTGAAGGGCTCTTCCCCTTCTATTATAAAAACAAGATACCCTACGGCTACCTGAGAATCAACAAGGAGACCGCTTTCTCTCAAACAGATATAAAAATCGCCGAAAACCTTGTTAAATCGATTGATGAGCAGTTTTCGAAACTGGGGATATTCCCTGTTATAAAGGAAAAAATTCTTGTACAGGACATTTCACCCGGCGGTTTTTCCACCCTTCAGAGTCAGAAAAAAAATGTAAGGATATTCAAAAACGGAAACCTTGTGTGCTGTGACCTGGTTCTTCCGGACAGGAATGTTATAAACATACTGGGAAAGATAACCTACAACACCAGCAGAAATAACGGCATTATCAGGTCGGGGATGAAGATAGAAAAAATCTGCGATGATGAAAAGGACATCCTCCACAGCTACCTGAATAATTCTACGGCCTGAAGTTCCCGAAAGAGATCCCCGCCAAATCAGCAAGGGGTTGCAACCCCTTGTTAGAGCTGAAGCAATGAATGATGGAGATGAATTGTTTTTCATCAGCCCGGAAATAATTAAAAAATTTCACCGAAAAAAATGATATCCACTGCAATTAATTGTAGATTCTCACCAATTATTCAGTAGCTTTTTCTAAAGATGCTTTAGTGCAATATTACTGTTTTCACCAGTGATTTTAAAACGTCTTAATGTCATCACGAGGAGGCCGGAGGCCGACGTGGTGATCTGTTTTTTATCTCCTGACAGTATTGATTATTATAGATTATATCAGACTATATGACAATGAATTACAGACGGAGGAGAGCAATGGATATAAAGATAATCGTGTTTCTTCTTACCTTTCTGTTATCCTGCGCCGGCGCAGGAATTAAAAACGGCGGGAGCGGAGGGCCATGCGCGACTGTAAGCCCCATGGACAACCTGGCGCCCCATATAGGGAAATGTATTATAATGAAGGGGACCGTAACTGAGACAGGGTATCCCTCAATCTCCGACTACTGGATACCGGTTCCTGAACTTGAAAGATACAGGGGGCAGGATGTTACATTAAAGGGCACACTTGTGACAAGGAAAGAGAGTGCCGGGGAGAGCAGCAGCGGACGGGGAGTATACTTTATAAAAGTAATAGAGATCACTCCCGGGAAATAATCAGAGTTCCCCTCTCATAATTTTTCCCGCTGTTTCATCACACTGTCTGTGGCAGGGTTCTGTCGCTGAATTCACCTTCACGCAGTGTACTTCAATCCTTCCAGTAAGGGCCTCCATCTCCTCCCACAATTCCCTGTTAATTACCGGTGTACCGTATGCTGTTATAAAACCGTTTCTTCTCCACACCTGGAGCCTGTGGGTCAGACCGAATATCACGTAATGGCTGTCTGTCAGCAGTAGAGCAGGCTGCTTATCCGGCCCCATGATCTCCTCCGCCTTCTGCAGGGAGCGGAGTGCTGCCATGAGTTCCATCCTGTTGCTTGAACTGTTACCCTCCCCGCCTGATATTTCAACAGCCTCTTTATCCGAGAAGAGTATAAGGCCGCTCCATCCCCCGTTCCCGCCTTTACTACAGCTGCCGTCGCAATAGACCTTCACGCCGTTCTCAGGAACTGCAGCAGGCGCTGCCTTTGATGGAAAAGAGAAAGGGATTACCCTGCTCTCCCTGTCACTGTTTTTCAGGGTGGTAAAAAGAATAGATCGCAGCCACTTCTCATTCTCAAGGAGATATTGATAAAAGGGGGACAAAGGCTCAATGAAATCTATTGAGTAATCGGTGCTGTTAAAAAAAACAGCCTGTGCCGGTCTTCCCTCATCATCGTCAACTGTAATGCTGTAACGGATTCCCCTGCTGTCGCTTTTCTCCACGCGGAGCAGAAAAAGGGGCGGGTTCTTTTCATCGATTTCCATAATTGAGAAAAGGGGCGGGAGCTTAATCTGTCAATACGAATTTAGCGCTTCCAATACCGGATTTCATATACAGGAGGGGTAAGCCTGCTTCCCTGATATAAAAATTTCCTGCTCAAAGCCGGGATTGTGATGCTCTGATCTCCGGCTTTGATGCTCTGAGCTCCGGCTTTGATGCTCTGAGCTCCGGCTTTGAT
>ERZ795057.1960-NODE-1960-length-16626-cov-8.334802_pt1 | contig 16626 bp, 15 predicted proteins | sample MGYA00375141_ERZ795057 | MGnify/ENA primary metagenome ERZ795057 (study PRJEB30186, sample SAMN05720163) | activated sludge metagenome | isolation source: Anaerobic digester | place: Hong Kong | collected 2015-01-26 ... | reverse complement strand
AATGAATAAAACGAAAGATAACGAAAGCAACGATTTTTTTGTTGCCGATCTGTTTTAGACACGTTTATAAAAAATATGCAAAGTGTTATAATTCAGAAAAGCCAAAAGGAATATCTGAATAATCAAAGGGAACTTGTGTTGTGTCGAATTTAAAGACTGGAATACTGAATAAGGTTTGTTTTTCTATTTTAGCAGGAGGAGATTCTATGAAAAAAGGTCTATTTTTACTTGTTGTAGTTATGATGATTTCTATTTCGCTATTTTCAGAAGGAATGCTTGGTTTGAGGACGGTCAAGGCGACGCAAACGGAAACGGAAGAAACCCCTCAGCAGAAAACCGGGCTAAAACTTGATCTGAGGACGATAGATCCTCTGCTTCAGGCTTTCAGGGATGGCTTTAAGTCGCCGGATCTTCCCGGATGGAAGGTGCAGAAAGTCGGAAGTAAGACCGTCAAGGTGCCTGAGGGATTTTCGCTCAAGGGGGGTCAGAACGGGATGAACGTCGATGCGGAGATCCTGGATGGGAACGGAAAACGTTTTGCACAGCTGTTTGTTTATGAGCTTCAGGCTTATGAGCTGACAGACTTGTACGATACGCTGATGCAGACGCTTTATGCCGATGAGATAGCGGATGATAAAGAATTTGAGGAGTTTAAAGCTTATGAAGGTGACCTCTGCGTCTATTTCACGAGACAAACCATGCTGAGTGAGAAGGTGTCGATGCCCGTCTTTTTCATCTATGCGAAGGATGAAACGGTGGAAGCGGTTAAGAGCGGAACCGTCGTATTTCTCTTTGTCGAGCCCTTTGATTATCAGGGTGAAGCGGATATGGAAGATGTGAATAAGTGGGTGGAAGGTATAGCGGGATCCCTGATCGATTCGATGAACGAAGGGAAGAAGGCCGCTGAAGAAACCGGTAAAGTGCAGAAAGATGAAAAACAGGAAAGGCTACCGAAAGACGAATTTACGGGAGATGATTTTGGCAGTATGGCTGCAAATGCGCTGCAGAAACAGCTGATGATCGAAGAGATCCCCTACAACTGGACCATCGAGCAGGCAAATTATTTCTCCCTGATGCGTCCGTATGAACTAAGTGTTGAGCTGTACGAGGGAGAGGGATTTGAAGTGATGGACTTTGCCTACAGTGGAACGACCGTTGCAAAACTCTTCGTTGGCACAGCCGATGAAGCCGTAGATACCGATGAAATACTGGATCAATTATACGATGATTATCTGAAGGGACTCGGAACGTATACCCTGATAAAGGAGACTCCTTATCTCAGTGACGGTGCGGGATTCCTGACAACTTACGAGCTTGGTTTTCAGCAGTACAGGTGCTGGGTGACCCTGTATTCTGAAGCGGAAGAGGAAGGCGTTGTGAATGGGGAGTATCTACTGCTTCTCGCCATCGCACCCGAAAACGAAGTGGATGAATGGAAGGATATCTACCTGAACATCCTGCTTTCCGTGACTTTCTGATTTAACGTTTAATAAAAAGGCAGGACGTGATGTCCTGCCTTTTAACCACCTTTATAAATCCTCGAACGACAAACTATTCGATGGTCCTCAATCGGCTGGAATCCGTGTAAAGAAAAACCGGAACATTTGAGTAATATTTATACCCCACCTGTTTGAACTGGACAAGAATCTCTATGGATTCACCGGTAGTCAGTTCTCTCCCGCTGTATTGAATGATCAGCACATCACCGTATTCCTTGATCCATCCATCCGTTTTTTTGGGTGTCTTCAACCGAACCGTAACTCCCTCATCCTCACCGGTACTGCTGATCACCTGACCGGATATCCAGGTCCAGCTGCCGATGTAGTCAACGGGATACGAGGCAAAGCGGTTGAAGTCAAATGGAACGGTTTCCGGGCCACTGTCGGGGAGGGGTTGTGATTCATTATCGTTCATTCCTGTGAATTCCTCAGGTTGTATGATCCACTCCCAGGTGCCGTCCTCCTTGAGAGAAACGACTCCGTTATACGTCGTACTGGCCTGAATATCGAATGAAAAGAGATTTACCGTAAAGAGTATAAAAAAGGAAAAAAAGATAAGAGTCTTTTTCATAATGATCACCTCTCACCCATTATACCAGCTAAGACACTATTTTTATCATATCATAAACGGGTTGCTCTCTTTTTCGAGTTCATCGGCGAGAACATGAAGCTCATCAAAGCTATTATGGAATTTGCTGTTTGCATCCGTTTTTTGGTAGAATAAAGAAATGTTGAAAGAATAAAATATTTGGAGGGGTTTTTTATGAAAAAAATCGCACTCATTGGTTCTGGTACCTCTGCCATTGGCTTTTTGACCAGAATGATTGAATCGGGTATCAGAAATGTTCAGATTGACTGTTTTGAACAGGGAAAGGATCTGGAGAACAGGATTAAGAGTAACGATGTCATCACGGGCTTCGGCGGAGCCGGAACTTTCAGCGACGGGAAGCTGTCCATCTCACCGGAGATAGGCGGGGATATCTGTGATCTGATCGGGGAAACGAGATATGAAGACTATATAGAAGACATCATCCAGCTCTGGACCAGGGGAAAAGAAGTGGAAAGGGCAAAGATTACCGATGAGCGGATTCAGAATCTCGCGCTCAACTTCAGACAGAACAACCTGAAGCTCAGAATCTCGGATTTTCTGCATATCGGGACGGATCTGCTTCAGGAAGTGCTACGGGAAATCATGGCGGAATTTGACAAGGCGCATAACCTCCTCAATTTCCATTTCAACACCTTCTTCGACTTTGATACCATAGAGGATTACGATTTTGCCGTGATCGCTTCGGGACGGTATGACAACAAATCGTCGAAGGAGATACAGAAACTTCTGAAACGTCTAAAAATCGACTACAAGGAAAACAAGATCGATATCGGTGTCAGATACGAAGTCCCCTGTGAGATCACGGACTGGCTGACGGATTTGCTGTATGAATTCAAGGTGCTTGGTTATTCCGATACCGAGGAGATTGTCAGGACCTTCTGTGTCAACCCGAAGGGTTTTGTCGTTGGGGAAGGCGGGAAAGACTTCTCCCTCGTTAACGGACATTCTTTTCTGAACCGGAAATCCAGAAATACCAATTTTGCCATCCTCGTCACGCAGAAGTTTACCGAACCGTTCAGGGATGCCTATGTATACGGATCAACCCTTGCCATGCTGGCAAACAAACTGGCTGGGGAAGGCAAGATCCTCGTTCAGCGGTATGGAGATTATAAACTCGGCCGGAGAACAACGGAGAGAAGGATTGAAAAAGGATTCCTCACACCGACGCTGAAAACGGCGAGCCCGGGAGATCTCAACCTCATCTTCCCGAGACGGATAGCCAACTCCATCAGTCATTTCATCGAACAGATGTCAACGGTCATCACCGGGATGAACAATCCGGATAATCTACTGTATGGAATAGAAGCCAAATTCTATTCCACCAAACCGGTATTTACAGATCCGTTCAGACTCGGAGATAAGAATATCTACCTCATCGGCGATGCCTCCGGTTACACGAGGGGAATCGTTCAGGCGACGATGTCCGGTGTTTATCTCGCGGATACGATTCTTGAGCAGTTGTAGAAAATAGTTTATAAATAGCTGAGAACTTGAAATTTTGTGGGGGCGGGACATTTTCCGCCCACTAGCTATGACATGTGAAGCTGTTTTATTTCATACGAAAAAGAAAATTTTGTTTTTTAAAACTTCTTACAACCTGAAAAAATATACTGGTACAAAGGGTGTTAAAAAACAGAGGCATCTCAATCGTAACTCTCTCAAGGAGAGGAGATGGCTTTTTCCTTCATGATCCTCAGAATCTGGAAAATAATCCGACGCACTCACGACGAAAAGCGCTAAAATTCACAACTCACTTCGCAAGCTTCGTTCGGACAGGTGAATTTCTTAACGCCCTTTCCTACTCGTTTGCGGTTATTTTTACAAATTCCTGCGGAGTATTCAGGAAAAAGCCATCTTCTCTCCACAAATGTTATTGTGGATATATATGGATGAGAAATCTGAAAGTCCAACATAAATTCCGGATGGTATAATGAGATGTGTTTATTTTGTATTAAACAAGGTGGTTTGATGGTTCAAAAATCTGATGATTTAAAGAAAACACAAATAAAGAAAATTCACATTAAAGGATATAAATCAATAAAAAATTGTGATATTGAATTTGGCACATTGAATGTTTTGATAGGTCCCAATGGTGCCGGGAAATCAAATTTTATTTCTGTTTTTAAATTGATGAAATCTATTGCTTCTGGAAATTTGCAGTATTTTGTTTCCAAAAATGGGGGGGCTGATAGATTATTACATTATGGTTTGAAAGAAACGAAATATATGGAAATCGAGATTACATTTGAGGGTTACAAATATCTTATTATCCTCGAACCTACTTTGGAAGATAAATTAGTGATCAAAATTGAGAAAATTATTTTTGATGATTCTAGTACCATTGAACTTGGAAAGGCAAGTTTAGAAAGCAGATTGAAAACTAATTCTTTTGAATTTATAACAACTGAAATTATAAATATGATAAATACATGGATTATTTATCATTTCCACGATACCGGAGAGCTTTCACCCATAAAAAAGCAATCCCAAATAAATGACAATATGTTTCTGAGGGCTGATGGAGAGAATCTTGCTGCATTTCTTTATCTGTTAAAAAATAAGTATAAAAAGAATTATATTAGAATCACACAAACAATGAAATTAGCTGCCCCTTTCTTCGGAGGTTTTATTCTCAGAGAAAATCCTTTATCACCAGAATATATTTCTCTGGAATGGCATGAAAAAAACAAGGATGTACCCTTTACTGCAAATATGCTATCCGATGGAACACTAAGATTTATATGTCTTATTACAGCCCTTCTTCAACCGGAGGACCTTCAACCTGATACAATCTTTATTGATGAACCGGAACTTGGTCTCCATCCATACGCTATAACATTACTGGGTTCATTAATCAGGAAAGTTTCAAAAAAGAAACAAGTGGTAATTTCAACTCAATCAGTGGAGTTATTGAATGAATTTGACGTTGAAGATATTATTGTTGTAGACAGGGAAAATGAGCAGACAACGTTTAAACGATTAGATTATAAAAACCTTGAAACCTGGCTGGAGGATTATTCCCTCGGTGAGATTTGGAAAAAGAATATCATTGGTGGAAGACCATGATTGGGAATTGGAAGAGCGTTTTCATATTATGTGAAGGACAAACAGAAGAAACTTTTTGTAATGCGCTTCTGAAAGGGCATTTTGTCCAATTTAATATCGATATCAAACCTCATCTTTTAGAAACAAGTTCCGGTCATAAAGGTGGATTTCCCGTATATTCAAAACTAAAAAGACAAATAAATAAACATAAAATGAGTGATGATTTTTATTTAACAACTTTTTTTGATTACTATGGGTTACCAAATGATTTTCCTGGAAAAAATAAACTTTCTGAGTTTACTGAGAGTCCGGCAAAATGCCATTTTCTTGAACAGGAACTTGAGAGAGATATCAATAGAAAAAATTTTATTCCAAATATTGTCCTTCATGAATTTGAAACCTTGCTTTTCAGTGATTTAGATTCCTCTTCAGACTATTTTTCTGAAGAGGAGTTACAGAATTTAAAAACAGATACACAAGGTTTTTCTAATCCTGAGGTGATAAACGATAGTCCTTTGACAGCACCTTCAAAAAGGATTTTAAAAATAAAAGAAGACTATGATAAAGTTTTTGATGGAAACTGCAGAGCATTAGAAATCGGTCTTCAGAAAATCAGGGCAAAATGTCCTCATTTTAATTCCTGGATAGAAAAACTTGAAAATCTATAATACAAACGGCACTGTAAAGAACCAAAACATACCGGGTCAATTTCCGGTGGTATAATAAAAGGCAACAGCTGATTTTATGAAGCTGGAATTTTACTCGTTGTTGGAAGGTGATTTTATTGACTTACAATGAAATGATAGAACTGATTGCCTCCGAGCTTGAGGTTAAGAACGAACAGGTCGAGAAGACGGTGGAACTCCTCGATGATGACAAGACCATTCCGTTTATTTCCAGATACCGTAAAGAACAGACCGGGGCGCTGAACGAGATTCAGATCAGAAAGATAGCCGAGCGGATTGATTATCTCAGGAGACTTCAGACGAGAAGAGAGGAAATCACGCATTCGATAGACGAACAGGGGAAACTGACGGAAGAGCTGATCCTGAAGATTGCGGCTGCCGATACCTTTCAGGCGGTTGAGGATATTTATCTTCCCTACAAGAAGAGAAAGAAGACAAGGGCCGACAAGGCGAGGGAAAGGGGACTCGAACCACTCAGTACCTGGCTTCGGGAGACATTTAAACGTGATGATGCCTTTGTTGACTCATTCGTGAACGAGGAACTTGAAGTGCCTTCCGCAGAGGAGGCCCTCAAGGGGGCACTGGACATCATCAGGGAAGAGGTGGCGAATACCGCGGAGATCCGGGATATGCTCAGGACAAACCTCCGGAATAACGCCATGCTGATCAGTGAACAGGCTTACGGACCTGATCCCAAAGGAATTTACAGGGATTTCTACGAATTCAAACGCAAACTGAATGAGATTCCGCTTTACAGGATTCTGGCCCTTGACCGGGCGGAAGCCGAAGAAGTGGTCAAGATAAAGTTGGATATGAAATATCATCCGCTCAGCCATATCATGAATATGATGGATTTCAGTCCCGTTCTCGCCTATCACGATGAATTGCAGGAGGCGGTGGAAGATGCCTACAAGACGCTTCTGTTTCCTTCCATCGAAAGGGAGATCCGAAAGGAATTCACAGAGCAGGCACAGAACCGTGCGATAGTGGTCTTTGCGAGGAATCTCAGAAGCATGATGCTGACGGCACCGATCAAGAATAAGCGTATTCTCGGATTTGATCCGGGATTCCGGACGGGGTGCAAATGCGCGGTTGTGGATGAAAACGGAATATACAAGGAATACGATGCCGTGTTTCCCCATCCACCACAGAATGCCGTTGCGGCAAGTGAAAAGACGCTGCTCAGACTGATCGGTAAATACGATATCGATATCGTTTCCATCGGAAACGGTACCGCTTCGAGGGAATCGGAAGCCTTCATGGCTTCACTTCTCGAGAGGCATCCGGAACTGAATACCTCCTATATCATCGTGTCTGAAGCCGGTGCATCCGTTTATTCCGCCTCACAGAATGCAATCGATGAATTTCCGGCACTGGATGTTACCACGAGAGGGGCCATCTCGATCGCGAGGAGAGTTCAGGATCCGCTTGCGGAACTCGTCAAGATACCGCCGGAATCCATCGGGGTCGGGATGTATCAGCATGATCTGAACCGGAAAGAACTCAGTGGTACCCTCGAAAGGGAAGTCGAGTCCGTTGTCAATTTTGTCGGTGTGGACCTGAACAGTTCATCTCCGTTTCTGCTCCAGTACATCTCCGGGCTGAACAAGAAGACGGCCTGGAACGTGATGGCTTATAAGGAGGAGAACGGCCCGTTTAAGTCGAGAGCCGAATTGAAAAAGGTCAAGGGGGTCGGTCCCAAGGCCTATGAACAGGCGGCGGGTTTCTGCCGGGTGCCTGAATCGAAGAATCCGTTGGATAACACGATCGTTCATCCGGAACGCTATGGCGAATCCGAGGAAATCCTTAAAGACTCCGGTTTTACCCTTAAAGATCTGAAGACAAACCGGGAAGCGGTCAAAAAGGCCCTGAAGGCTAAGAATATTGGGAAGCTTGCGGAAAAACTCGGCCTGAATCCCATCACAGTGGAGGATATCATCAAGGCGCTGGTTACGGATTATCTCGATCCGAGGGATTCTTATCCACAACCGATCCTGAAGAAGGATGTCAAGAAGATAGATGATCTGACGGAAGGGATGATGATGCAGGGGACGGTTCGAAACGTAGTGGACTTTGGGGCCTTTGTGGATATCGGGATCAAGGTTGACGGCCTCATCCACAGATCAAAGTTCGGGAAGAGAGATGCCGACCCGCTGGAAGAGGTCTTTGTCGGACAGATCGTCAACACTCAGATTATCAAAGTGGATAAGGAACGGGGAAGGATCGCCCTTCAGATGCTTTGATTTGGTTATTTACGGAAACCGATGACTTATAAAGAAAGGGCGGAAAATCTTCCGCCCTTTCGTTTTATTTTCTCGCCTGAGCGGCCTTTATCAATGCGACAAAGAGTGGATGCGGTGCCCCTACTTTTGTGCCGTATTCCGGATGATACTGTATTCCGACGAAGAAGGGATGATCCTTTATCTCAACCGCTTCGACGAAGTCGGCCTTTGAACTGACTGTGAATCCACAGTCCTCTCTTTCAAAGAATTCCTTACACAGGTCGTAGTTCACTTCATACCTGTGTCGATGTCTCTCCATGACCTCCGTCTTTCCGCCGTAGACTTCGTGCAGCCGGGTCCCTTTAAAGATAGGTGTCTTCTGTGCGCCGAGTCGCATTGTTCCGCCGAGGTGCAGAATTTCCTTCTGCTCCGCCATCATGTCGATGACCGGACAGGTCGTATCCGGGTCAAATTCCGTCGAGTTGGCTTCCTTCATTCCCACACAGTTTCTGGCAAAATCGATGACCATGAGCTGCATGCCGAGGCAGATTCCGAGTATGGGAACCTTTTTTTCCCTCGCGTATTTGATGGCCTTCAACTTTCCCTCGATTCCCCTTTTCCCAAAACCACCGGGGATGATCAGGGCATCGTACTGACCAAGCATATCCTCTATTTCCGTTTCATCGAGATCCTCCAGTTCCTGTGCATCGATCATTTCAGGCTTTTCGGCACCGGAAAGAAAGATGGATTCGTTGATGCTCTTATAGGCATCGTCCGTTCCGAGATACTTTCCGATCATCCCTATCTTCAGAGGCAGGAATGACTTTGGAATATCCCAGTTGAACGAATCGGTTATTTCAAGATCCAGTTTTTTGGCAATCAGATGGTGAAATTTCATGTTGAAGAGGTTCTGTGGCATTTCATAAACGTTCTTTATATCCGGGAGATTGACGACCATCTCCGGTTTGACGCCCGCAAACAGGGCAATCTTTCTTCTTTCCGTTGAGCTGATCGGCATCTCGCTTCTCGCGCCGATAATATCCGGTTGAATCCCGATTCTTCTCAGAAGCTGAACGGACTGCTGGGTCGGTTTTGTCTTGAATTCGTTGGTGGTTCTGAGGAAGGGGACATAAGTGGTGTGTATGAACATGAAGTTGTCCCGGCCGGTTTCAAGGAACAATTCCCTGATGGCTTCGAGAAATATCTCACCTTCAATGTCACCGACCGTACCACCTATCTCTATGATCAGGAGGTCTGACTGTATCCCCTTCAGCCTTTCCTTGATCTCCGAGGTAACATGCGGTACCATCTGAACGGTAGAACCGAGATACTTACCCGCTCTTTCCTTTTCGATGACAGATGAATAAATCTGTCCTGCGGTGATGTTGTTTTCCTTTCTGACGTTGATCCCCATGAAGCGCTCATAATGGCCAAGATCCAGATCGGCTTCATAACCGTCTTCGGTAACATACACCTCCCCGTGCTGATTCGGATTCATCGTTCCGGCGTCCACGTTGAGATATGGATCCATCTTGACACTTCTGATATCAACACCTGACTCCTTCAAAAGTCTTCCGGCGGAAGCGGCCAGTACCCCTTTGCCGATACCGCTGATGACTCCTCCGGTTACCACTATATACTTTTTTGGCATGTTAATCCTCCCGTGTAAATTATCTTCTCTCACGGGAATTGATTATAACATATCATTGTGTCAAAACGATTGAGAAGAAAATCGGAAAGGGCAACTTTTTCAGACACCGGTTCTGTGAGAAATTTTTATAATTTCGGGACTTTTATGGGTCATTTTTTCTTCGGGTGAGTCCAAAAAATATAAGTATTTGGCTGTAGAAGCCGAACGTAATTTGCTATAATATTTCGTTGTGATAAATAACACAATTACAAGACGGTATGAGAGTTAGTTCACGTTGAAACTTTCTGTTAACCTAATGTTTTCAGAAATTTATATTACTTTTGTGTTGACTTTTTACCAAGGGTGTAGTATAATAAAATCAGTAAAAGGTTAAATCGATTCTATCCAATTAAGCAAAAGATAACTGAAGAAGAAATGCCTCCTTTTAAATAGATGATTTCTTCCCCTCAATATTAAGCCCGTTGTACAGGGCTTTTCTTTAAAACAATTGGAACTGATTATACAGAAGCAATGAGTGAAGCCGAACCAAAAACTCCCGCGGAAGCGGGAGTTTTTGGTTGTGGTAGCCTTTTATATTTGAAGGGAAAATAAAAGACCTCCCTTTAACAGGAGGTCTTCCGTGTATCCTTTATCTTCTTAGAAATTATCAACAAATTTATCGATCTTGATGAGTTCCTCGCTCGTCAGGACCTTGTCAATATCGATGATCATGAGCATTCTGTCGTCCATCTTTGCGATGGCGCTGATGAACGAGGAAGCACTGCCACCTGTTCTTGGTGGTTCTTCAAGCTGATCCTGTCCAAGAGTGAGCACCTCTTTCACCTCGTCAACGACGATACCGATCTTCTTGTCACCCACGTAGACCACGACGACCCTGTCACCGTCATGCGTGCTCTTTGAGTCGAGCATAAACTTGACCCTCGTATCGATTATCGGGATGACCTCTCCTCTGAGGTTTGCCACTCCCATCATAAAGGATGGAAGCCCCGGTAATTTCATTGTCTTCATCATCTCAGCAATACTGTCTATCTTCATGATATCCACAGCGTAAACTTCATCACCAACTCTGAAACTGACTACTTTTATCTCTGCCATGTCAACAGCCCCCTATCTTAATAAGCTTCGCATGCTTTTACGACTTCATCGATATCGAGGTATAAGATGAGCCTTTTACCCTTCTGAACGATACCTCTTACCTTGTTGTCGAACTGCTCAGATCGTGCTGCTGTATCAATCTGTTCTTCTGTCGTCCTCACGACTTCACGGACCTCGTTGACAAAGAAGCCTATCTCAGATCCTTCATGCTTGACGATGAGTACATTTTCAAATTTTGTTTCATCGTTATATTCAATGTTCATGAGTTTTGTCAGATCAACAACAGGAAGAATTCTTCCTCGAAGGTTCATGACACCTTCTATGAATATTTTTGACTTCGGAACAGGCGTTATCTCGGATTTTTCGCTTACCAGTTCTACAAAGTCGACTTCTATGCCAAATTCCTGCTTACCGATAAGAAAACTGAGAATTTCTATAATCTGTTCTTCATGCTTTATCTCTTCGGTTTGTTTTTTTCCAGCCATAAAAAACCTCCTTAATATAAAGCGTCCATTAATCTCTACTTTCGATTATACACTATTTTTCTTTTTATTTGAATAAAATTTGTTGTTTATTATGTGAATCGTTGAATGAAATAACAATAATTCAGACGTGAAATATACCAAAAAAATGCTAAGGCAGGGACAAGCCCTGCCTTTTCTCTAAAAGTGGTATAGAAATGAGAACTATTCCTCGTTGTCGAATTTTACAAAGAAAGTCGTTCCGATCATCCATTTGGTGGTAAACCACACCTTGTAGCCGCATAATCCACACAGATACTTTACAAGCGGCAGACCGAGACCGGATCCCTTGGCGGACTTCAAGGCCTCGGTTCCCCTGAAGAAACGCTCAAAGACCCTGGGGATTTCCTCTTCTCTGATTCCCATGCCCGAATCCTTTATCGTGATCATCTCGTCCGTGAAGGCAACTTCTATGATCGATTCCGGATGAGAGTATTTGATGGCGTTGGATATGAGATTTCTGAGGATTGTGTAAACAACAAACCGGTCCGCCTTGAACGTCTCCGGTTCACATTGCACAGATATCTTCAGTTTCTTTGTCTGTATCTTTTTACTGTAATCGGACAGGACTTCTTCGATGACGAGCGCCGGATCGAATATCTCATATCGGATGGAATACGATCCGAATTCCGCCTGTGTCAGCAGGGACAACTGTGAGATGATCTTTTCCAGTTTGTTCAGTGAATCCTGTGTCTTTTTGATCATCTTCTCATTTTCCGGGGTGGATGAAAAGTCCTTCAGCATCTGAACGTTCCCGATGGCGACGGAAAGCGGCGTCCTGAGCTCATGTGAGATCGACATGACGACATCCGACTTCACCTTTTTCAGCAGCTCGTCCTCCGAGAGGTCTATGATAAACAACAATCGGGCGATGGGGTTGTAGATGACCTTACTGTACTGGGACACGTTGTTGAAAAAATAGATGTTTGCCTTTGTCTCAAAATATTCGGATAATATGATACTCCTCGTCAGCTGGTCGATCTGATCAAAACTGACGCAGGAAAAGATATCCGAATCCCTTTTAAATCCCATTGCCTTGGCGCTGTCGTTCAGATCTTTTACGGTCATGTGATCCAGCCGGATGATGCCATCCCTGACCGGATTTAAGGCGTGGAGGTTCACGATCATTTCTCCTGAACGTTTTTGTTGAATTTGTAACCGGCGTTTCTGACGGTCTTGATCCAGTCTTTTCCTATCTTTGTCCGGATGGCGCTGATATGTACATCGACAACACGGTCACTGATATAATCATCATCAAACCAGATCCTGTCGATTATTTCCCCCCTTGAGAAGACCTTTTTTGAATTCGATGCCAGGAGATAGAGGATTTCAAATTCCTTTACCGTCAGGTCGAGATTTTCGCTGTTGATGAGTACTTCGTAATTTTCCGGCTGGATTTCCAACAAACCGAATTTTAACGATTCTTCGTCATGGCTGATCCGCTTCAGGAGTGCCCTGACTCTTGCAACGACTTCTCTCGGGTTGAACGGCTTGGCGATATAATCATCAGCCCCCGAATCTATCCCGAAGATCTTGTCCCGGTCGGTTCCCCTTGCCGAGATGACGATGACCCCCATGGCGGGGTATTTGGCTCTCAGATAAGGGATCTCGTCGATCGACTCGCCGTCCGGAAGCATGATGTCGAGAAGGACGATGTCCGGTTTCCCCTTTTCCAGTTCGATAGTCATCTCATGAAGGTTCTCCGCTTCCTTTATGTCATAATGTTCTACCAGTAAATAGGTCTTTAATATATCTCGAATATCTCCATCATCTTCAACGATCAATACTGATGGCATCCTTCATCACTCTCCAAATATAAATCTTATTCTTTTTCCTTTGTTTCCTTTTGCTCAGCCATCTTATTCTTCATTTCCTTTATGATAGGCTTTATCTCTTCACCCGTTTCGATGTAATAGGTTTCACCACAGAGGTTTTTGGCATGATCGGCGATCCTTTCGATATCTCTCGCGATAAGCGCATAGATGATGATCTCTTCCGAGCTTAAGGCTTCACTTTTATGCAGCTCGGCCAGTTTAATGGCCAGTTCCTTTTCAAGATTATCCACCCTCTTGTCCCTGAGGATGATGTCTTTGGTGAGTTCGAGGTTTCTGTCACCGAAGGCGGTGAACGTATCCCTGACCATATCCATGGAGAGTCCGATCATCTCCCTGAGTTCTTTTGGCGGATCGTATTTCTTGTGCAGCTGCTTCAGCTCTATCGTCTTCTTTGCAAAATTACACGCCAGATCGGCAATTCTTTCCAGATTGTTGGAGAACTTGATCATGGTTGTAGAATAACGAAGTTCCTTGATCATCGGTTTGAATCTGCCGTTTATATCGTATACGGATTCTTCGACCTTTCTGTCAAGATCATCTATTTCATCATCGAGTTGAAGCACTCTCTGAGCCATTCGTTCGTCTCCGTCCTCCATGGATTGAACGGACATTCTGAACAACTGATGAACCAGTGAAAGCATCTTGGATATTTCTGCCTTGAGTAAAAGCAGCTGATTTTCATAATGGATTGTTGGCTGCATCTTAAAACCCCCTTAACTGATCTTACCTGTGAGATATTCTTCTGTCTTTGGATCTTTTGGCTGTTTTACTATATCTGACGTTTTTCCGTATTCGATCAGATCCCCCTGGAACATGAACAGCATGTAGTCAGAGATTCTGACAGCCTGTGCAAGGTTATGTGTTACGATTATTATAGTATATTTTGCCACGAGTTCCTCAACGAGGTTTTCGATGTGTTTGGTTGCGATCGGGTCGAGTGCCGACGTCGGCTCGTCAAGCAGGATGACTTCCGGATCAACCGCGAGTGCCCTGGCGATACAGAGTCTCTGCTGCTGTCCGCCCGAGAGTCCCCAGGCAGATTTTTTCAGATCATCCTTTACCTCATCGAAGAGGGAAGCCTGTCTGAGTGATGTTTCTACGATCTCATCGAGCTGGCTCTTCCTCTTGATCCCGTGAAGTTTCGGACCGAAGGTGATGTTGTCGTAGATGGACATCGGAAACGGTGTCGGTCTCTGGAAGACCATTCCCACCTTCTTTCTGAACTTTGTGAGATCAACGCCCCTTTCGTTGATGTTCTGCCCCTCAAAGAGAATCTCTCCCTCTGTCCGGTAAACCGGAATGTTATCGTTCATTCTGTTTATACTTCTTAACAATGTGGATTTACCGCAACCGGATGGGCCTATGATGGCCGTTATCTTGTTTTTTCCAAAATCGACGTTTATATCCTTGACCCCGGCCTTTTCCCCGTAATAACCGGTGAAATTCTTCACCCGGATGACCGGATTTTCTATCATGGAAGGATTACTCATATAAATACTACCTCCAAATCACTCTTGATTATTTTATTTTCTGCATTCTGCCCCTGATGACGAATGCGATAGAATAGATGATCAGAACAAACAACATTAACACGGATATGGTTCCCTTGGCCATCCACTGGGCCTTGTCGCCGTAGGCCATCGTTATGTAATAAATATGGGTTGGGAGGGTCATCGTCGGATCCATGACACTGTCGGGCATCCGCGTGGCGTAGAAGATGGCACCGGTCAGCAGCACGGGAGCCGTTTCCCCTATGATTCTTCCGCCACCGATGAGTATGGCCGTCAACACCCTGAGCTTTGCATAGGGGATGAGTACCTTAAAGATGACTTCCGTCTTCTTTGCACCGAGTGCATAGGCGGATTCTCGGATGTCTCTCGGAATGGAGTTCAACGCCTCGTGGACCGATGATGAAATAACCGGCAATGTCATGATGGCGAGTGTCAGACTTCCCGAGAGGATCGATGTCCTGAATCCGAAGGCGATCGAGAACATGGCCAGACCAAACAGGCCGAAAACAACGGAAGGGACTCCGGCGAGCGATGTGATCGCAGTGAGGAGCAGTTCGGCCAGTTTTGAATTTCCGCCGTATTCTGAGAGGTAGATACCGGTCATGAGGCCTATCGGTATTGCGAAGAGCAGACTGAGCAGCAGCATGTAAATACTTCCGATAATCGCCGGAAAGACTCCGCCGGCCGTCATCCCCTTGCTCGGACTTTGGGTGAAGAACTCCCAGCTGAAATACTGAAGGCCGTCGATGATGGTCGTCAAAAAGATAAAAACCACAACCAGAAAGGCAAAATAACTGATAATTCTGAATACCGTTGAAATAATCAAATCTCTTTTCATCAAATCACCTGATTAAACATGTCTGTTCTTTGCGATGATTAATCTTGCCGTTAATGTCAGTGCAAATGAGAAGGCGAGCAAGATGAGACCGCAGACAAACAATGCTGAATAATGAATACTACCGGCGGCAACTTCTCCCATTTCACTTGCAATCGCCGCAGTAAGAGGTTTTGCTGGATCAAACAGGGATTCCGGAATGATGGCCGCCCCACCGGCTACCATGAGAACAACCATCGTTTCCCCGATGATTCGGTTGACCGTCAGGATAACCGCATTTAAAATTCCTGAAAGGGCCGCTCTTGATACGATCTTGAAACCTGCCGTGAATCTTGTTGCCCCAAGTGCAAGTGCGCCTTCCTTCATGGACCGGTTGACCGACTGCATGGCTTCCTGCATCAGTGAAGCCGTGAATGGAAGTGACAGGATGGTCAGACCGATTGAGGCCATCAATATGTTTTCCGGTGAATAGATTCCGAATTTTATCGACCACGGGGTGATATAGACCAGCATGAAAGCCCCTATGATAACGGAAGGAACACCGGAAAGCAGATCAATTCCGGATTTGATCAGTCGGACTTCCCTGTCTGTTGCATATTCATAAAGAAAAAAAGCGATGATATAACCGAGTGGAATGACAAAAAGGGAGGTTAATCCCGTGATCATCAGTGATCCGGCTACCATGGCCATGATACCGAATTCCGGATAAGAGGAACTGGTTGGATACCAGTAAATACTTGTAAACATCTCACCGCCGACTTCTGTCAGGGCGGGAATCGATTCCTTAACGATGAACCCGGTCAGGAATACCAGTATCACGATCCCCGTAAAGGCTATCGTGTTGATCAATATGGTGTTGGTCTGGTATTTTATTTCTCTTACGTTCAAGAACGTTCACCATCCTTAAAATTTTAAAACTTCTCGATCAAATAAAACTTTATAATTCAATGAAACCTGATTCTATGTGTAAAGGGTCAAATGATCTTTTCTACGAACTGATAAAATGCAGGGGCAGTTCATGGAACTGCCCGTACAAAGGGCGGAAATCAATTCCGCCCTTAAAGACTATTTCGATAATTCGGATTATTTACCGTATGCTCCTACGTATCCTGCTTC
>ERZ795057.1959-NODE-1959-length-16639-cov-7.351001_pt1 | contig 16639 bp, 15 predicted proteins | sample MGYA00375141_ERZ795057 | MGnify/ENA primary metagenome ERZ795057 (study PRJEB30186, sample SAMN05720163) | activated sludge metagenome | isolation source: Anaerobic digester | place: Hong Kong | collected 2015-01-26 ... | reverse complement strand
GGTATATGACCGGATAAGAAAAAAACTTTCTGTTCAAATGGTGAATGAAGATAACGGATGTTTCTGAAATAATAATTGACTGTTTATTCAATTTTCGAATAATCTAATACTCACAATGAAAAAACTGCATATAAATATCATTCCCGGTATATTAAAACGCCTGAACATTAATGAACTTATTTTTGACTTAACAGTTACCTTTTTTGCATTATACTTCTACCAGTTATTCATTTCCGATACAGGTATTGTTCTTACGGAAATCAGTCTTGGGACATCTTTTGTGCTTATTCTTACTGTTCAATTCTTTATGGCACTTTTCTTGGCTGACATGCTGCAGACATTTGACAGGGACCGTGATGATTGCCTTGCATACAGATTTCCTGTACCGGGTAATCCAGTTGGATTCTGGGATAAGATAAATGAATGGCTATTAATTAATCCCTATGTTTACATTCTAATAGTATTCCTTTATTTCATAGGAATTACCGGACTCTACATACTCATGCCCATGGAATTGTATAAGATTGTAGGGGAGCTTGTTGATGCACAAAGAATAACAGGCGGCATGAATGAATACCTTGATATTTTCACCCCATTTCTTACCGGTCTGCCCGTTTTAATTGTAGGCCTGATGATGTTCAAAGGAGAAGGTAAGCTGGTGCGCTGGTATGGCATCTCCTTTGTTCCCCTGATAACGTTTTCTTTAGTATGGCCTTTATCAAGCAAATACTTTGCACATGCTTTTGGACTGGCTGGGGGATTTTTATTTATGATAATTACTATCCCTTTATTTGCAGGCATACTGATATTAAAAGTCCGTTCCTGGGAAAAAAGGTATACTGAAATACCTGCAATAGCACGAATCCTGCAACCTCTTCGTATGTTTGCCCTGCCGTTTTTTACAGCTGTTGCAATGATCATGTGGCATGAGCTGGTAATGACAAATTCTGTGAAAATATTACAGCAAAAACAACTTGAAGTCAACCTTTTGAATATTTTTCCCTTATTACTGGTAAGCGGTTTAATTCCAATACGCCTTGTAATTCTTTTTATTCCACCAGTAAAACCCATTAACATATTTACATCTGCGGCTTCATTAATCTTCTTCATAAGTTCCCTGGATAAAGTTCTCATACTATTGGCTAAATAAATACAGTTTTCCCGTTCTCGTTTTAGGAGATTCCGCTGATAAAAAAGTAAATGGAGTCAATAAAAGCCCTGCTAAACATAAATATCTTCTTATAAAGAAACCCCTCTGAAGGATCTTTTCATACTGAAAAGCGATGCACTGAGCTTGCCGATGTGTCCTTTTTAACAGTGAGTTGTTAAAATTTTTCATAAATAATTAACTTGAGTTAGGCGAAATTTAACATTGATGATAGGATTATTGGTTTAAATATCATAATTATTTAAATTATGTCATTGCGAACGACCGGAGGGAGTGCGGCAATCTGTTTTTAATACAGAATGCGACAGACATGGATGTCTTAGTGCCGCAACTGCATGGATGCAGATGAGCGGCCTTCGTCGCTTAAGCTCCTCGCAATGACCGATTAATATGATAAATGTTAATCATATAACGCCTAACTCAAGTAATTAAATTTTTTCTCCGCAGGGCGTTCAATTCCGCTAACAGGCGCAATCTTGGTTAATTTATAGCCGCATGGAGAGATGACTGTACTTTTATTTACCCCGAAGATATCCCTGCCAGCGGTACACATGAAGGCAAAGCTGCCGCTGAAAAATGGTTTAAGAATTTCTTTGAACAGTTAGTTTCCTGAAATAAATTTTCAGATAAAAAATGTCTGCGTTGACAGCCTCTTTGATTTCACAGGAACAAATACTGTAGCAGTACACCGGGATATCATCAGCCGTATAAAAATATCTATGCACCTTTCATTCCATTAATACAAATAACATCCGTTTTATGACACTCAATTTGGAGATAAAAAATTACGTTTTTGTGCAATAAATTTGATTCACTCTTAATTAAGCATTTAACTGGCGCTATAAGCTCTAAAAAAATAATATGGGAGTTATTTTATGAAAGTACTAATCAGATTTATTCTTCTGGCATTTATTATTTCTGTCACGGGATGCATTTCCTGGGATGAAGGGTGGAAAACAAAGGTTCAGACAACCGGCACAGGTGATGTCAAAGCTTTACTCGCTTCAGCTGCATCACTTGAGGCAACCGCAGATACAGCTGCAAAGGTTAAGGATGTTATTGCAGCGTATGAAAAGGTTATTGCCATTGATCCGGGAAACTATGACGCACTTGCAAAGGCAGGTGAATTCGCGATGCTAAATGGTTACATATACGCGAAGAATAAAAAAGAAAAAGAGGAGTATTACCTTAAGGCGATTAACTATTGCGAGAGAGCAATGTATACAAACCCGGAATTTAAAAAACTCGCAGACAAGGGGAAATCCGCATGGGAATGTACTGATGCCCTTACACAGAAGGAGATGTCTGCCATGTTTTACTGGTATGTTTCAGCAGGACAGTACTGGACCGAATGCTTTGGTTCATTCAGTCATCTGCTTAATTTCAGTCTACCGGGGAAAGTAAACGCTATACTACAGAAAATGTCTGACATCAATCCGGACACCATGAACGGCAGGGTTCACATGGCATGGGGTTCCTTCTACGCGATTGTCCCGGGATTTTTAGGCGGTGATATGAAAAAATCTGAAGAGGAGTTTTCAAAAGCTGTAAAAGCCGGGCCTGATATCTTTGTTAATTATTACACACGCGCAAGATATCTCCATGTTAATAAGGGAGATAAAGATGCCTTTAAAAAGGACCTGGAATTCATTATTTCGAATGATATAAGCAGGAATAAGATCGATTACGCATGGAACTTCGGTTACAAGATGAAGGCAAAGGAACTCCTTGCAAAGGAGGGGGAACTTTTCTGAAAAATTAATTCCGCCCTGAATACTCAGGGCGGATAAATATTAAGGTACACATTATACTTTTTATTCCAGGAGATTCCGCTGATAAAAAAGTAAGTGGAATCAATAAAAGCCCTGCTAAACATAAATATCTTCTCATAAAGAAACCCCTCTGAAGGATCTTTTCATACTGATTCAGGATCGCCGGGATTAACAGCTTGTGGTTAAAATTTCGCTGAGTGCGAACATGATGTTCTCTGCCTGTAAAAATTGGTTCTTATTAAATTTTTATATATTTTAAAATGATAAAGGAACCTTAATTGCAGTAACTTCGCCTTTAGCACATTCATTCCCATCAACAGAAAGAATCGTTATTATCTTTGCAATATTCTCTGTTAATTCTGACACCTCTGATTTGAAGTCCAAATTTTTACCAATGGGTGTAGGTCGTAAATATTTAATTGTCAATTTTGATGTTACAAATCCATAAGAAGCTTCATTCATGAAATTATCACCTTTAACTTTTTTATCAGTTTGATAATAAGCCGCGACTGCAATGGCTATACTATGGCAGTCTATAACAGAGGCAATAAGTCCACCATAAACAAATCCTTCAAATGCTTTGTGATATTCGTGTGGAAAAAATGTACATGTTCCCACATTCCCATCCCAATAACTTTTAACTTTAAGACCATGTTCGTTAAGTGTTCCGCATCCGAAGCAATAACTCCATTTTTCAGGATATAAATCTTGTATCGCCTGATCTTTCATAAAACCTCCAAAAAAGTAATATTGATATTGTATGACTATAATTATACTTTAATGAACTTGTGCAAAAAAGTTTAATCGCAATTAAAATGACAATTTACACAATCGAGGCATATGGGCTTATTCAGCTTGACGAATGGAAAAGAGGGCAGGGGAGCCGACAGGCGAGAGATACACGGCCGAGCGTGATTGCCACATCCTGTGGCGGCTCGACACCAACCTCATCGTGAGAACGTGAATATGGGTTCAGTATTCCATGTTTACTCTTTAAAGCCGAACATTTCATTCATCAGGTTTTCAGCCTGTTCTTTGACATGTCTGGCATGAACAAACAATCTTTCAGCACCAGCGGAATTCGATTGAGTGAGTTCATTAACACTTGCAATTGATGATACAATTTCACTCACGGCTGTCTTCTGTTCATCAGTAGCCATTCTCATTTCGTCAGAACGCTTTATTACGTGTTCAGCTTCCGAATTAACCTGGGAATTTAAATTCTGCTGGTGAGACATCTGGCTGGAGATTTCATCTATCATCTCGTTAATTGAGTTAACACCGTCAATGATATTACTGATGGTTGATACTACATCCACGACCGTGGTAACTCCACGTGCAATTTCATTATTATTCAATTTTATGTGAGATTCTATCTCTTTTATGCTCGAAGATGTCTGGTCGGCAAGTTTGGAAATCTCATCTGCGACGACAGCAAAACCCCGTCCGGCATCCCCTGCACGTGCCGCTTCAATAGCAGCGTTAAGTGAAAGGAGGTTGATTTTATCAGATATATCATTTATCATCCCTACAATATTTATCATCTCTGCTGAACTGGAGTTAATTTTCTGCATGCTTTCATTCATTGAATGCAATGATTTTTCACCTTCTGTGGCATATCCTGTAATATCTCTCGTTGTATTGGATGCCATACCGATAGTTGTGCCCATTTCGACAATGGTTTTAGAGAGGACATTTATCCTGTCACGCAATACTTTCATTCTGTCATACTGTTCATTTGTTCCGCTAGCCACATTGTCCACTCCTGCTGAAACTTCTTCAATAGTAGCCATTATTTCCTCAGCCGAAGCTGCCTGGTTCTGGGTGTTCTGTGAAAAAGTTGACGCTGTATCTGAAAGTTCTTCTGATGACGCTGCAAGGTTTGTAGAAGCATCAGTCAGGGATTTCAGCAGAGCCTGTACTCTTCTGTAGTTATCTTCATTACCCGCAGCTTCCTCCTCCGCTTTTGAGATAGATTCTTTTATTATCCACATAAGCGACATTCCGGCCACTAATAAAAAAATAATTGAAAAGCAGCTGTCCAGCAGACCCACGGTAGCGGCCTGAAGGCTGATTGGATCAAGTTTATCTTTGGCAAGGATATAGAACAAAACATCTGAAGTCAAAAACAGAATTGAAACCATAATAATGAAATATCTTTGGCAGAAAAGTATCGCCTGAACAATAAGTGCCATCATGAAATATATAAATGTTGTATAACCTAAGTGAGCATCACGGTTTATTTTTACAAGCAGCCCGGCAGTTATTGCTATTGCCAGAAGGCCTGTAATAAAGTTAGCTGCAAAATTATATTTTCCTGTTTTCAATATCAGAAGTGTAATCAAACTCCCCGAAAAAACCACTACAATTACAATTCCGGCCTGAACCAACAGATCACGTTTGAAAATAAAAAAAGCAAGGAGTAGAATTACCATAAGAAAAGCGACAATCAGACAGAAATAGAATAATGCCTGTACTTTTTTCTGAGTTAAAAAGTTTTCATTATGATATAAAGCTACATATTTTTCCATGGTCTTTTTTAACATTGTAGTACCTGCAATTTTTAATTATAATTAAATGATATAAAAAAAAACGAAATAGTCAATAGAGTGTTAAATTCATATTAAAGATAAGTAACTGTATTCCCCCCCTGAATATAACGCGGTGCAGGTGACTATGATTTTTATAATAAATAGAAAATCTTTTATAAAAAATTTTAGGAAATTTTTCTGTATCTATATTTTTATGTGTATAAAGATGGCATAAGGTGTCTATGATATATAATTTAATTTATCCGCTTTACCGGTTGTTCTCTCGTTCGGGCAGAACCGAATCGCGGCGAAAAGGCTGCCGCGGCTTCGCATGAGGAAAACGATATACACCATAGACACAAAACAATTAAATCTGGTATACCTATTGAAAATAAGAAAGGTATGGAATTCAGGTCTTATCATTTTTTTTATTAAATATTTCTGGATAAAGCTTTCTGGCACAATCTGGACAAATCCCATGAGTAAACTCAGCATTTGAGTGGGCAGATATATATGATTCTATCTGAGTCCAGTATCCCGAGTCATCCCTAATTTTCTTGCAGCTACTACAGATTGGAAGCAACCCTTTGAGCTCTTTAATTTCGGCAAGCGCTGCTTGAGTTCTCTCTTTCTCTTCAATCAGGCTATCTGTATATATTTTAATATTATATTCATGAGCAAGGAGAATGCGTCTTATTTGTTTTTGGAACATCACGAGAATAAAAATAGATACTATAAAAACCATTAATGAGATAAGGGATGAATAGAGTATTTCTTTTTTAAGTGTTTCTTTCATTTTTATGGTTTCGGTTTGGATGAGATTATCAACATCATCCAAATATACACCGCTTGCAACTATCCAGTCCCATGGCTTGTATAATTTTGCGTAAGTTAATTTATGCGCAATTGTTTCACTCCCCAGTTTTTTAAAATAATAGTCAAAAAATATTTCACCATTTGATTTAATACCTTCAAGTTCAGTTTTATATGGAGTATTTCCTTTAATATCAGTTGTTTCTGTGGAAAGCCATTCCCCCTCGGTGTGGGGGAGGTTGGGATGTATTTGTCGAATTGCATATTTTTCACCACCGCCGTAATCTATAATATGATTCACCCAGACATACCCGTCATCAATCAGCCTTAAATCTCGAATTAAAGGACTGATTCGCTTTATAGTTATTAGGTCTATTTGTTTTTGTGAAAATTTTCCGAAGGCTAATTCCCGCTTTGCCTGATTTCTTTCTGATTCTATAAGATAGATTGTTGTGTTTACAGCATTTTTTAAAAAACGCTGCTTTTCATTTATTATGCCTGAAGAAAGCTGTTCAATTTTTTTTTGATATTCATGATATAAGCCTTTTATGTGAATAAAAGCAAGAAACAATACAAGAATAACAATAGTCAAACCGGAACCCAGAAAGTAATACAATCTGATTTTATTTTTTTCAATGGTAATATATTTATTATTTATTTCTTCTTTCATATTAGCTTTCCAGTATATTGTTAAGGTTAAGCCGCAAACGGCAGAATAAAATTTTTTAATTACCTGAAGGTATATAATAAATAGTTATCTTAGAGTTGTAAATTATAAATTTATAACTCTAAGATAATAATTTTGAATTGTAATTAATAAATGTAATGAAATAAAAGATTGTTCAATTGAACATCAAAAAATTCATGTATAAGTAATTTGTTTTTTATGAAGTGTAAGAAGAGCTGAGAGTTTTTGATAGTGTGAAGAGTATTCTAAATCAAAATTTTTTCCAAGTTTTTCGTCATTTGTATTCTAAAGTTATTAAATAAAGAGTAATGTGTCGACGGTGCACAACGAGCCTGTAGAAAAAGTATAAATTAATTGCAATTTAACATATGTTATATGTTAATAAGGCCATTGGAGGCAACAATGACCAGGTACAAATATTATTTATAAGAACAGGGAGTTATGATTCCGGTAGATTTTATCTCTCAGATAGTACCGGAGATGATTGAATACACGATAACCTTGTTGATTGAACGCCGGGGAATGATTGCCCTCATGCCCCGGGCCATGGACAAATCTGCCCGGGGTGAAGCTGGAGCCGGTGAGCGACTTTACATAACCGTTCGCTGAAAAGCGTTATTATTTTATTCTGGGCGACCGTGGATAGCGGTTGTAGTCATTGACCGCAAGGTCCAGGTACTTCCAGAACTTGCTGTTTAATGTCTGGTGTGGTCCCAGGACAACTATCAATGTCCCTATTGGGAAAAGGAGCATAAGAGGACACCAGCAGAATTTTTCTTTATGTTGTTCGTGTGCCAGTTCCGCATTTTTGTGACTGACCCGGTATTTTTCGAGTTCCTTCATCAGGTCCATCGCACCGATTTGCTTACCCCTTTGATAATACTTATAGGTAGGTACTCCTTTCACTTCCTGCCAGCGTTCCTTCTTGATGCGCACACCGGGCTTAAAGTCGGCCGCGGAAACCGTTGAAACTGAAAATATAAATATTAAAAAAACTGAAAGAACTTTTTTTATTATTCCATGATTCTGTTCCGGATAAAGGCCGGTTGAAAACAATGATCTCCCTGCTAAACACAAATATTTCTTCATCCTCCCCCTCTATCCCGGCCAGCCGGGATTAATGTTAAATTTTATTTTAATAGGAACTTCCCTACAGACGTCCCTCATCTGTTGGTAAAAAAATTACTCCTTTTAAAAACAAGAGTCAATCTCTTTTTTGATATACTGTATTCAAAAATTAATTTTCAACATGAAGGCCGTGATCTCTGGTAAGGGATAAAATATTTTTTTCTAATCTTATCTGTTTCATCAGCTTTATAATCTCTTTATCAGCAGGGAGTGAAAAAAGTACATATCGAATTATAAAAAGTGAACAATGTAGACATGTTTCAAAATTCTCTTAAAAGAAGTACTCAACGGTTTTAACCCGGGTATTTTCACCGTAGAATGTTAAAACACGTCTGTTTGTTTTGCTGACCCTCTATATCCGGGTACACCGCCTTCGCACATCGGGCCTGCAGAAAAAATATAAATTAATTGCAATTTAACATCGTATCAATACAAATAATACGGGCAGGGGAGCAGACACTGGAGGTCGGGCGACCGGCATACATACAAAGTTCATTATAATAAAAGGACAATTAATAAAAATGCATACGGATTTAACTATTAATAATAATCTTGAACCGGGTGATTTAGGCGCTATCATTAAATTACATGGTGACTATTATCACAGGAATTGCGGATTTGATTATACTTTTGAGGCTTATGTTGCAAAGACAATGGCAGAATTCGCATTAAGTAAGGATGAGAACGAAAGAATCTGGATTGTTAAAGAAAATGAATACGTTAAGGGCTGTATAGCCATTGTCAGAGAGAAAGATAAGACCGCGCAATTAAGATGGTTCGTTCTGGACAGCAGTATTCAGGGCCGGGGGGTAGGGAGAAAACTTATTCAGGAGGCAATAGAATTTGCCGGAAGTAAACATTATACAAAGATTACCCTTTTAACTGCAAGTGTACTACAGCATGCGATATCCATCTATAAAAAAAACGGTTTTAACTGGAAAAAGGATATTAAACATCAGGTATGGGGAAAGGAATTAACAGAACAGATTTATGAAAAAATTCTGTAATATTACAGGACATGGTTTTATCTCCATACATTTAATTTAATGTGTTACCTGTTCTTCCGGTTTGTACCATTGCCCCCGGGTAGATTTAGGGTACTATTCCAATAATCCGGATTGAGGCATAATATTTGAATATGCCGGCGATGTATATGATGCTCATGCAGGAGGAGTTAATGCCGCATGCCGGCAACATGTCGGTCCACCGGATATGCGCCGGTTATATGTCACGAACCCGGGAGGCGTTCATGGAAATAAATAAAAAAGAAATACTTGAAAAACTCTGCTATACAGAGCTGGTATATGACCGGATAAGAAAAAAACTTTCTGTTCAAATGGTGAATGAGGATATTGAAGAATATATCTTCCAGGCTATAGAAGAGACGCCGCTGGAATGTTTTGAAAAAACCGGTAAAAATTATTACATCAGCAATTTAAAACAGGGAATCAGAATAACCATAAATTCTTATACTACGAGAATAATAACTGCAGATAAGATACTGAAGAATGAATAGTAAATCCGGATATGCAGTAGGCCGGGCTTATCGAATAGTTAATCGCAGAATAGAAACAACCGTCTGAATCTCAGGCCTGAAATTCTTATCGTCTCCGCGGTGTTTTCAGGCAGAGATCCGGACGAAAAAAAAATTTATTTCAGTTTTCCTCCATATACAGGAAACATGCTTGCATCTCCGTAGTCCTTTATCTTTTGCATGTTTTTTAAAAATTTCATATCTTCTTCAGATATAGTAAAATCCACTTCCGCGTTATTCTTCATGTGGGCCGGGTTTGCAGTCTTCGGTAACGGCAGAAGACCAAGCTCAAGGCAGTAACGGATTGACAATTGCGGCACGGTAACACCATACTTTTCAGCGATTTTAATTACATCCTGATTTTTCATCAGTTCCCCGTGTGCAACCGGTGAATAGGCCTCTACAAGAATACCTTTCTGCTGGGAATATTTAATCAGCTCTTCCGGTGTATTACTTATGTGGACTAAGATCTGGTTGACCATCGGTTTTACTGTGCACGACTCAAGGATGTTGTCCAGGTCTTCTTTCTGAAAGTTGGAAAGGCCGATAGCGCGAAGTTTACCGGCTTTATATGCCTCTTCAAGAGCTTTCCATGCTTCACGGTTTCCTTCAAAGTAAGGATTTTTTTCGTGGAATTCCATCCAGGGTTTCGGGCTGTGAATAATCATCATGTCAATGAAATCCAGTCCCAGGGTTTTAAGAGAATTATCAATCGAAGCAACAGCTTCATCATATGACTTGACTTCAGCAGCAAGTTTGGTGGTGACAAATATATCCTCTCTTTTTACTCCGCATGTTCTGACTCCTTCCCCGACACCTCTTTCATTTTCGTATGCCTGGGCAGTATCAATGTGCCTGTACCCTGTTTCTACAGCGTCTTTTACTGCCTGTGCGGCATTTTCATCACTGATAAACCATGTCCCAAGACCGAGTTTCGGGATTTTAATCCCGTTTGAAAGGGTATATTTTTCTTCTAATATCATAATAGGTTTCTCCTTTTTATATTCTTTTATCCCCCTTGTTCAGGGATATTTTCCGGAAAATTCCGGTTGATTTAAACTAATTTAATAATACAGAATAATGCGGGGATGTAAATATCCGATAGTCTTAATAATTGCCTGATTCTACAAATTAAAGAATAAATGATGCAGAAGAGGCTGTAATTGTTGTTATAATGGAAAAATAAAGCCTGATGAAAAACCGGGTACAGAGGCTGCTCCTGTAAAAAGCTTGATAAAAAAGAAAAAGGGATGACAGGACGTATTAAAACGGATAGAGGATGTCTCATGAGATGCCGGCAGGTTCAGGCTTACACGCTCGACTGTTACAGAGAGAACATCTGCAGGTGCAATTTAGGAGGAAACTTTTTTTGAAATATTTACCAGTGCAATACTATAAAATATTTTTCCGGTATTCATGGATTATGCTGGTTCCTTCTTTTGTCGGGATAATCCCGTCAGTTTTAATGAAATCGGTTTTTCCTTTTATAGGTATTCTGGTTTTCTTTTCTCTTATCGGGCTGCTCAATCTTTCTATGAAAGGCACAACAGAATTTATTGAACTGGTTGACTTTAACGTTTCTATTAAAAAGAAAGGCCGTCTCGCCAAAAATATAGATCTCAAAACTGCAAAGGTTTATTATGTTAAGTCAAAGAACTGGTGGGCAGGCATTACATTTGAATATGAGAATAATTCCCGTGAAACTATCTGGTCTTATGAATTTGATAAAGATACATGGAAGGCGATCGAAAAATATTTAAATAACCGGATAGAGTTCTCAGCACCGCAAAATGATTACACCGGAAGAAAATTTTAACAGCCCCGCTATGACGAGGATGTAGAAATAATAAAAATTGTCCGGGATTAACATTACATATAAACTAAATTAATACAGGCAGCAGATTATGAAACCCGCTTATCTGGCCCCTTTAATTCTTATATTTATCGCCGGCTGTGTGGGCGCATCCACATTCGGCATGAATGAAGATGTCTACCAGAGAACACTTGCATCATTGAAAGACAGAATGGTTTCTCTGGAAGTTAATAAGATCGATTTTACCGGTTCGCCCGGGGAAACCGGAAAACAGAAAGCGGAATTATTACAGCAGCAGCCGCGCTTGCACCAGGTGCTAAAAGATCTGCTCAGTCTTTCCAGGGTTAAAAAGGGGGATCCGGAAAAGGTTAAATTAACTCTACAGAAATATTTTCCATCTTTACAAAAGGAATTACAGGCATTTGCCGAATACAGCCCTTACAGCGAGGATGATGTTTACTCCTTTGCCGGTGCTCATTTTGCCATCGGCAGTTGCACAATATTATTAAGGTCAGGAAGGCATCCTCTGCTGGCGAGAAATTATGACTGGGCACCCACACTTGTTGACGGCATACTTGCCGCCCATAAAGGGATGAGTACCCGCTTTGCTTCTCTTTCAATGACAGCATCGATATTCGGCGCGTATTCAGGTATTAATGAAAAGGGCCTGTCGATTGCAATTGCAGGCATCAGCAGTAACAGGAATTATCACAATCCCGGCGGGCTCAGCATTCCGGTTATAGTCCGTGGCGTGCTTGAAAGAGCCGCTGACGTTGATTCAGCAGTGAGGATTCTGAAACAGGTGCCGCATACAACTCCTGTCAATTACGCTCTGGCTGATAAATCGGGCAATATCGCGGTTGTTGAGGTATCTCCTCCCAAAGTTGTCGTGAGAAAAGATCATTCTTCAAAGGGTTTCCTTACAGCGGCTAACCATTTTCAAAGTCTGGACAATAAAGAGGAGGGGGTCAGTGTAATGCCCAACAGCAAACGGCGTGTTAAAGCTGTTGAGGGTTTTCAGGCCTGCAATCCGGATGCCGGTTTTAGAGACGTCCTTAACTTTATGGGCCGGGTAAAAAACGGGCCGGCAATGGAGAATTACTCATTGATGATGGGGACATTATGGTCAATCGTTTACCTGCCTCAAAGCTGTAAAATGATCATCAGGGTCGGTTTAAAAGGGGAACCGTTCATGGCGGGATTTTCGGAAAGAGCTCCGCTGAAAATTAAAGGAACCATTAAAGACAGACCGCCTGAATTAAAAGATTACTTTTAGGTGTTTGTTAATACATAACCTCTGATGCTCACAAAATAAATTTTTAACACAACTCCATACCTGACGGTTTATGCTTCTGCCGGTGGTTCTGATTTAAATTAGGAATACTGTTACCTTAATATACTGTGAAAAATCAGGTTTATTTGACTATTGCCTCTTTTATGAGTATGCTGAACAAATAGTTAAAAATCAGACAAATCTATTTTTAAATATTTATAAAATGTATAGAAGAGGTATAACTTTATGAAAGAGAACAGTAAATGCCCGGTAACGGGAAGCACAGCTGCAAGAGGTATGTCAAACCGTGACTGGTGGCCGAACCAGTTAAATCTTAAAATTCTTCATCAGAATTCTTTAATGAGTAACCCCATGGATGAAGAATTTAATTACTCCAGGGAGTTCGAAAAACTGGATTTAAAAGCGATCAAGGATGATCTGTATAAACTGATGACGGACTCGCAGGACTGGTGGCCGGCAGACTGGGGGCACTATGGTCCGCTTTTTATCCGCATGGCCTGGCACAGCGCAGGGACTTACCGTATGGGGGACGGCCGGGGAGGTGCCGGTTCCGGCTCTCAGCGCTTTGCACCGCTGAACAGCTGGCCTGATAACGTGAACCTTGATAAGGCCCGCCGTTTACTCTGGCCCGTTAAGAAAAAGTATGGCCGGAGTATTTCATGGGCCGACCTTATGATCCTGGCCGGGAATTGCGCGCTTGAGTCAATGGGTTTTAAAACCTTCGGTTTTGGCGGCGGCAGGGAGGATATATGGGAGCCGGAAGAAGATATTTACTGGGGCAATGAAAGTGAGTGGCTTGGAGACAAGCGTTATAGCGGGGAGCGCGAGCTTGAGAATCCCCTTGCCGCTGTACAGATGGGATTGATATATGTAAACCCCGAGGGGCCCAACGGTAACCCGGATCCGGTTGCGTCGGGACATGACGTTCGTGAGACATTTGCCAGAATGGCTATGAACGATGAGGAAACTGTCGCCCTTGTGGCCGGGGGGCATACCTTCGGCAAGTGCCATGGAGCTGGTGATGCAAAGTTCGTGGGACCGGAACCGGAGGCTGCACCGGTTGAAGAGCAGGGGCTGGGGTGGAAAAGCTCTTACAAAAGCGGTAAAGGTGGCGACACTATAAGCAGCGGCCTTGAGGGAGCATGGAAGCCGAACCCCACCAACTGGGACATGGGGTATCTGAAGGTGCTTTTCAAGTATGAGTGGGAGCTTTTCAAAAGCCCGGCAGGTGCTCATATATGGCTTGCGAAAGATGTTGATGATGAAGATATGGTTGTTGATGCCCATGATCCGTCTAAAAAGGTGCGTCCAATGATGACCACAGCTGACCTTTCTCTCAGGTTTGATCCGGTTTACGAAAAAATAGCAAGACGTTATCTCGCGAATCCTGAGGAATTTGCTGATGCCTTTGCCCGTGCCTGGTTTAAGCTGACTCATCGCGATATGGGACCTCGTTCACGTTACCTTGGCAAAGAAGTTCCGGCGGAGGAGCTGATCTGGCAGGATCCTGTTCCGGCCGTAAATCATAAGCTTGTTGATGATAAGGATACTGCATCCTTAAAAGATAAAATCCTCGCGTCAGGTTTATCGATCTCTGAGCTTGTCTCTACTGCATGGGCTTCCGCGTCTACTTTCAGGGGGTCGGATAAACGGGGTGGTGCAAACGGTGCCCGTATCCGTCTTGAACCGCAGAAGAACTGGGAAGTCAACGAGCCCGCAAGGCTGAAGAAAGTACTGGATTCCCTTGAAAAAATTCAGAAAGAGTTTAATTCAGCTCAGTCAGGAGGGAAGAAGATATCTCTAGCGGATCTGATTGTTCTTGGCGGCAGCGCTGCTGTTGAAAAGGCTGCAAAAAACGCAGGTCATGAAGTTAAGGTGCCGTTTACGCCCGGGCGTACGGATGCATCACAGGAACAGACAGACGCAGCATCTTTTGCGGTCCTTGAACCGCTGGCTGACGTATTCAGGAATTATGCAAAATCAGGGTATGCAGAACATGTTGAAGAGCTGCTTGTGGACAGGGCCCAGCTGCTGACACTTACAGCTCCTGAGATGACGGTTCTTGTCGGGGGGATGCGTGTCCTTAGTACAAATTTTGGACAGACAAAACATGGTGTTTTCACAGATCGTGTTGAGTCGCTTACCAGTGACTTTTTTGTGAACCTTCTGGATATGGGTACAGGATGGAAACCCTCATCGGGGGATAAAGATCTGTTTGAAGGTTATGATCGTGTTACCGGTAAAGTTAAATGGAGCGGTACACGCGCTGACCTTGTATTCGGGTCTAACTCCCAGCTCCGCGCGATTGCAGAAGTTTATGCATGTGATGATTCACAAAAAAAATTCGTCACTGATTTTGTTAAAGCATGGTGCAAGGTGATGAACGCGGACCGCTTTGACATTGAATGATTAAGATGTCGGGCGCTTGAAATAGTAACGATAGGTTTATGAAGATAAAAGTGCGGCGTTGAAGTGATTCGGCGTCGCATTTCATCTTTTATTGTCAGAATTCCCATTATTCCTGTTTCCGGTTCAGACTCCCGGCAGCTAACGCTTCGGGTGTTTGTTTATAAATTTCTGCCCGTCTATCAGCATATTCAGATAATTTATCGCCTCTTTTGCGCATTGCTGTTCCAGCGCAGAGGTGGTCCCGTCAGCAAGGAAGTCGATTGCTCCCTGTAATTCATCAATTGAATAGTCATATTGTTTTGTCAGTGATTTAATGCTGTCAAGGTCCCCGCCAAAGGGGGTTGCCGCGATCAGTAGCTTATAAGGGGAGGGGGATTTTTTATTTCTTTCGGGCATATTTGCAGCTCCTGAAACTGAAATTGCGAATGATCAAAAGAGGATGAAGACCGTTCTTTGCATCCCTGTACATCGCATACTGTTTAAAAAAGAACAGATTGCCACGTCACGAAGTTTATCCTGAGCCTGCCGAAGGGCTCCTCGCAATGACAGAAAGGTATTGTTTCAATCACATTAAATGCGATAATTATAAATACTGATATAAACTGTATGTCAACCTGTATTTGCTTTGAGCCTTTCAGTAAAGTGTCTTTAAAGATTAAAGTTATATTTATTGACAGAAAGTTTATTTTAATCTGATAAAATGTAAAGGTTTTCTTTATTATTTATTGAACAGTTATCTGTTATTAAAGGCTGCAATGATAGAATGGATTAAGCAGATAGAGAAGGGGTTTTCTCAACTTAAAGGGGAGGCCGCAGTTAAATGGGATTGCGTTGAAATGGCACTTTCGGAAGATCCTGTTCAGTGGTACAGTCCTGATATAGAGTATTTACAATGTGCCCGGGTCGATATTCATCTTGAAAATGGTAAGACTTTTTCTTTGATGACATATCAGGATGATGATGAGTTCGGGTTGTTCATAAATATGGATATGCCTCCTGTTAATATAGTAGAAAGTCCGGAGAGTATTTTCAGATACAGGGAACTTGTTGAGCTCCCTGCCGGATTGATAACAGAAGTTTCAATAAAGAAAAATCCGTCAGGCAATATTGCGGCACTGGATCTGTTTGTTAACGAAAATAAAGTATCTTTTATTGCCGCTGAAGTTGATCTGCATCCGGATGGCAGTTACTGCATCAGGGAGATGGATGAGAGTATACTGATACAGGTAAACGACAAGAGACCCTGAACTGCATCCTGCATATACCCTGTTTTTTTAAAAAATCCTTGCAATGTCTTCTTAATGAACATCTGATATATCTGAAGTAAAAATGTAAACGGAGAAGTATCTCATGAAAAAAATTAAAATCATTTCTACACTGATAACAGCTTTTATTTTTATATCAGCTGCGGCATTTGCATCTTCAAATCTCGAGAAGATGATTGTCGGCAAGTGGAGCACTCACGGAGGGTGGGTGAAAAATTATGGCA
>ERZ795057.1958-NODE-1958-length-16642-cov-3.488515_pt1 | contig 16642 bp, 17 predicted proteins | sample MGYA00375141_ERZ795057 | MGnify/ENA primary metagenome ERZ795057 (study PRJEB30186, sample SAMN05720163) | activated sludge metagenome | isolation source: Anaerobic digester | place: Hong Kong | collected 2015-01-26 ... | reverse complement strand
GCTCACATACAATATTAGGCGCCTCCGTGAATATAGGAAATACATTAATCGATGAAAATTCTCAATTAAATTTTGAATCCTACGCGTTCGGATCCAAATTTTTCATAGGAGGGATTACGGATTATTATAGATCGTACCAATTAGAATTTTATGGCCTGAAAAGAAATGAAATTTTAGCTACACAATATTTATCTACGACGTTATCACTACAATATCGTTACAATTATGATTACTATGTAACACCGCATTTTTCTATCGCCAACGTGGCGTATGGGGATTTAAGCGATTTTGCCAGTCAATTATTTAAATCTAACAACAAATGGACTAATTTTGACACCAGTGGTATTAGTTTTTTAGCTTCTGCTGGATGTATGTTTTCCTATAATTCTTTAATCGGACCTATTGATTTTGATTGCACTTGGGTTAATGATGTCGATAAATTTAGATGGAATCTTAGAGTTGGATACTTGTTTCCTAAGTAAAATATTTTGAGCATATCAGAATACCACCTTTAGATACTTTAAATTTTATGTATTTGTCCCATAATTAATATTATGTTAAATTGTATTTTCTCAGTTTATTGCCCATTATATCTTTACACCAAATAAATCTCCAGAACTCATTAGTAACACCACTCTATTTTCGCCTTTAATAGCATCTTCGTATTCCTCTTCAAAAGCTATTTTATTATTAATTATCTTAATAGCATCATTGCCGAATCCTTGGATTATTTTTTCTGCATCAGGCGCCTTACGATTTTTAATTTTTAAAGTATCCTCATTATACAACACATAAGCACGGTCAGCTTTATCCAACGAGCCTTTATAATGTTCTAAAAAATTTTCTTGCAAACTAGAATATGTGTGCAATTCAAAAAATGCAATTAATTCCTTATCTGGAAACCACGATTTAACGGCATCAACTGTTGCTTTCACTTTGGATGGCGAATGAGCGAAATCAAGAAAGATTTTAACTTTTCCATTATCATTCATAAGCTGTAGCCGTTTTTTAGCTCCTGTAAATGTAGACAAAGCTTGAAAAAATTCAATTTGAGAAACACCAAGTTCTTGACATACAAGAAAGGCTGCCTGTGCATTTTTCAGATTATGTTCTCCTATCATTGGGAATTTATATGCTTCTCCATTTAACATAATATTCCCGTTTCGATCTTTATCAAAACCATGATAAGGCAACATATTTGTATGATTTTGAGCAAAATTATTTAGATGAATATCTTCTTCGCAATAGTATATCTTAGCGTCTTCATTGTGTGAATTGATGTAATTCTCAAATACTTTTAAATATTCATCAAACGTTGGAAAAACATTAATGTGATCCCAAGCTATCCCAGTGATAATGCTTATATCTGATTGATAATGTGCTATTTTTGGCCGTAAATCTAAAGCACTACTTAAATATTCATCACCCTCGATTATAATCAATGGCGCCTCACTTAGTCTTACCATATTATCAAAACCATCAATAATAGACCCGACCAAATAGTCAAAATCCATATTATTTTCTCTAAGTATGTGCATAATAATCGAGGTCGTGGTGGTCTTACCATGACTCCCAGCAACCACTACCCTTTTCTTATTCTTTGATGCAAGAGCCACGTACTCGGGATAGCTCATGACAGGAATATCTAACTCCAGAGCTCGCAGCAATTCTGGATTATCTATTTTGGCATGCATTCCCAAAATTATTATATCAATAGCAGGAGAGATTTTTTCGGGAAACCAGCCCATCTCAACAGGTAAAAGTCCTTTAGCGTTCAACCTTGAAAGTGAAGGTTCATATATCTGATCATCAGATCCTGAGACGATATTCCCATTGTCATGAAGGGCAAGAGCCAAATTGTGCATGGCAGCCCCTCCTATCGCAATTAAATGTATTCTTTTGGCTTCATTCATGTGTTTCTCGTTTTTGATTCATTTGCATCTGGGTGAGATTCTAATATTTTGTTAATCTTTATGTAAAAGAAATAATTATTACCATCTTTGCGTTCAATTTTCGATACTAAATATTACGAAAAATTTTAAATTAAGAATAGTCATGTTAAAGAGTATTTCAAATAACTGGAAAATAATGTTAGTTTTAGTTGTTGGCGTTGTTTTGTTCAGCAGTTGTAGTAGAGGTGGATATGGTTGTCCATACGAATTAGAAGCGGCCACCGACGTCCTTAAAAGTGTGATCATTAAGTGATTGATTGGATTGAACTAATTCCTCCCGTTGATTATAATAAATTGGATGTTACTAGTAAAGAGCATCCAATATTTATTTTTAAACATTCTACTTCTTGCCCATTAAGTAAGGTGGCTCTCTTGCGTCTTGAGGATGCTTTCGAATCGGCACCTATTAATAAATTTTACTTTTTGGACTTGCTCAGATACAGAGATGAATCCAACCATATCGCCGAAAAATACCACGTTCACCACGAATCTCCTCAATTAATAGTTATTGATCATGGCGAATGCGTACTTGACCTTTCCCACTTGGATATTGAACCTTCAGAAATCTTAGAATATCTCCGTTTTTCATAATGTTTTCTAAGGTAATCCTCACAGAAGACGGCTCCTCAAGTGTTTTTTCGTCGATTTTCAATGCAAGTTATCATTCCATGCATGGATCTATTCAAGAGACCGATCATGTGTTTATTGATTCCGGATTAAAATATTTTCACAACCAGGATGAAATTTCAATTTTTGAAATGGGTTTTGGTACTGGCCTCAATATGTTAAGAACTTATATGTATTGGGAAACTCAGAAAATAAACGTTCGCTATACCGGGCTAGAGGCATATCCCTTGAGCTCAAATCAAGTGAATGAATTAAATTATTTAGCAGTATTAGAGCGAGAGGATTTGAAAGATATGTTTTCAAAATCCCATTCAGATGGGAAATATTCGGATAAAAACGATCATGGCTACTCTTTTTCATTCAAATTAGAAAATACAAAAATAGAAAATTACGAACTCCCTCATCGAGAGTATGATTTGATTTATCACGATGGTTTCGGGCCTTCCGTTCAGTCATTTTTGTGGGAAGAGGAATTGCTACAGCGTTTTTACTGCTCACTTAAGGCTCAAGGAATATTGGTAAGCTATTGTGCAAAGGGATCTTTCAAAAGGGCATTAAAAAATGTGGGATTTATGGTCGAGTCCATTCCCGGCCCCATAGGAAAACGTGAAATGACGAGAGCAATAAAAACAATAGTCTAGGAATTTTTAAACCAATCATCGCCATTAATGTTAATTAAAATTGAATTATGAAGGGTAATCATTTACCATCGAAATAAGAGTGTAGAGTAAATTTATGGCAAAAATTATTTTTAAATTTGAAGATAAAGACATACCTGAAAAGGTTGTTCTTGATGCCGAAAAGGGATATTCAATTCTTGAAATAACAGAGGATCATGACGTCCATCTAAACCACAACTGTGGTGGTGTCTGTGCATGTAGCACCTGTCATATCTATGTCAATTCAGGAGATGAATTCCTCGAAGAAATTTCCGATAAAGAGGAAGATTTTATAGATCGAGCGATAAATCCACGTTTAGAATCGAGATTGGCTTGTCAATGCATAATATTGGATGATGATGCCGAAATCGAGGTAGAAATTCCCGATCAAAAAAGAATTATTGGACACGAACACTAAATAATAACACAACATGTCATTTGAAGCTTTTGAAGATATGCCCATAAGTTGGGCCAACCACGAGGACATTGCGATCAAACTATATGAAAAATTCGGAGATGAATTCGGAGAGTCACAAATATATCGAATTAGGTTTACTGACTTGCTGGATTGGGTAATGGGTCTACCCCATTTTGAAGGAACAAAAGAGGAATGCAATGAGGGGCATCTTGAACAAATACAAGCCAAATGGGTCTATGAATGGCGAGACAACCAGTAATTTATGAAAGACATTTCGAGATTTAAAAATATTAAGTGCTTCATCTTTGATGTTGATGGTGTTCTCACGGATGGGAGTCTATTAGTTACTGAGGAAGGTGAATTGTTAAGAAGAATGAATGTCAGGGATGGGCAAGCCATAAAATATGCCTTAGAAACGGGTTTTGACGTGGCCATCATCACAAAAGGTGCTTCCAAAGGTGTAAGAAAAAGGTTGGAAATCTTGGGAATTACACATCTTTATGATGCAGTCATTGACAAAAGAATCGCCATTCAAGATTTAAAAAATGAGCTAAAAGTGGACAAAACAAAGTGTTTGTATATGGGGGATGACATCCCAGATTTAGCCGTTCGTGACGAAGTTTCTATTTTCACTTGCCCAAGGGATGCTTCTCCTCAAGTGGTCGATGTGGCGGATTATATTGCGATAAGTCAAGGAGGACATGGTTGCGTAAGAGAAGTAATCGAAAAAACCATGCGAGCTCAAGAATTATGGCCACTTATTTCATGAAATTCTCCAGCGTATTAAAAAACTTTAGAGTTCTCAATTTATTCATTGTCGCCCTCAGCCAGATTTTAATTTATTATGTGTGTTTTGGGGGATTAATTTCTTCAGGTAGAGCCATCTTGCAAGATTCTGTTTTTTATGTTTTTATTGGAATCACGGTTCTTCTTGCCTTATGTGCTTATCTTATCAATGATTACTTTGATGTCTATACTGATGATGTTAACCAAAAAAAGAAATTAAGTACAAAAGATAGAAAAACCTTACTTCTCAGCTATTGGATTCTGAGTATTACTGGATTTTTCTTAAGTCTGTGGGTAGCCACTAGGACGAATAACTTAGGACTACTTTGGATTTACCCTTTTGTTTCTATTCTACTATATTACTATTCTAAGTCACTGAAAGGCAAAGCTTTTTGGGGAAACCTAGTGGTCGCCCTTGCTTGTGCATTGGTACCCGGCATGCTCTTGGTTGCCGAGTGGCCCAATCTCCAATTTATAAAAGAGAACTACCCTTTCGAGCTCAGCCTATTTGCATTTTATCTCATATTTGCTTTTTTATCTACTTTGTATCGAGAATTAATCAAGGACATGGAAGACATGAAAGGAGATCTGGCAGAAAACCACACTACCCTACCTATAAGTATTGGTTTAGAAAACTCTAAGTATATTGCTGTATTAGAATCAGTTATGCTATCTATTTTAATCGTTGTGTGGTTAATATATTTTGATCCTTCGATGTTTGGAAAATTGACCTTGGGCTTGATATTATTCATGAATTTGTATAGTATTATTAAACTTAAGTCCGCATGGAGCCCATCTGATTTTCACCGTATTAGTTTTTTGATTAAAATAATGATGCTCATTGGTTTAATTTATTTACTCTTTGTAAAACATTTTTATGCTTAATATTTTTCATAAATTCACCTATATCTTAGGCTCTGCCTCGCCGAGAAGAGCTCAATTATTACAAGATATGGGTTTGTCATTTGATGTAATACCCAGTGATATTGATGAAGTTTATGATGAATCAATTCCCCCTGAAGAGGTACCGTTATTTCTTTCAAGACTTAAAGCGGATTCTTTGGGTGATCGCATTTCTCCACATCATTTATTAATTACCGCAGATAGTGTAGTCATCTCAGATGGACAAATTTTAGGAAAACCAAGTAATAAGGAGCATGCCACTAATATGCTTCAAAATTTAAGCAACAGAGAACATCAAGTGATTACTGGAGTGAGTCTTTATGATGGGTATAAATTGGATAGTTTCAGTGTAGAAACCAAGGTATTTTTCAACGAATTATTGCCAGAAGAAATAGAATATTATATCCTGCGATTCCAGCCCTTTGACAAAGCCGGATCTTATGGCATCCAAGAATGGATAGGTCATTGCAAAATAAAAAAAATAGTGGGCAGTTATACCAATGTCATGGGCTTACCCACGGCAGAATTATATGAGGCCATCCACAAATTTTAGAGTTTTATCACGCTATTCCATAGATTCATCTAACTGTTGGATAATGTTTTAGTTTTTATACTATTTTTGACTCGTTCTAAGTTAAGAAATCTAACACAATGGCTAAACACTATCCACTATGGACAAAATTATAACTATACAAAACTTAAGCAAAAACTACGGCTCTATACGGGCATTGGACGGATTGAATCTTGAGGTACAAAAGGGTGATGTCCTCGGAATACTGGGCCCTAACGGAAGCGGAAAAACCACTACCCTTGGCATAATTCTAGGGATATTGCAAGCAGACAGTGGAAATTTCGTTTGGTTTAATGACGCTTATGGGAAACATCATCGCAGAAAAATAGGCAGTATTTTGGAAACACCAAATTTTTATCCCTATCTCAATGCCGATGATAATTTGTCTATCGTAGCACAAATAAAAAATATCGAAAATCCTAGAATTGATGAAGCATTGGAAACCGTGGACTTACTTAGTCGAAGGAAGTCCAAGTTTTCAACCTATTCACTCGGGATGAAACAGCGATTGGCCATTGCAGGAGCCATCCTTGGCGATCCTGAAGTATTGCTTTTTGACGAACCTACGAATGGTCTAGACCCCAATGGAATAGCCGATGTGAGAAATATACTTAAGCGCCTCGCAGAACAAGGAAATACCATCATCATGGCCTCTCACATCCTCGATGAAGTAGAAAAAATATGCAACAAAGTGGCCATTCTCAAAAAGGGTAAACTACTATCATGCAATCCTATAGGGAGCCAATCAAAGTCCAATGCAATGTTTGAAATATCGGCCATTGATATGGATAAACTCAATAAAACTCTGTCTTCCAATCATCATATTAAAATCACGGAATCCACTTTGACTATGATAAAAGGGCATTTTGTAATGGAAACCAGTACACAGGATTTTAGTAGATATCTTTATGATAGCGGGAACATAATCACCCATTTCAACATCAGGAAACAAAATCTCGAAGAAGATTATTTGAAAATAACAAGTAACAAAGCGTAATCATGAAATCTATCATATACTTTTTATCATTAGAGACTAAGAAATACAAGAAAAATAACCTTGTCATCATACTTTTGACGGGTTTTGTGCTTTTGTTTTGTTCATTGATATTCCTTGGAAAAAAGGTTTTTCAAGGGGCTCCTCCCCCGTTTCCAAGTTATAAGATTTTTTATGAATTTCCGACGGTGTGGGATTATCAAGGAGTTATAGGTAACTGGCTTGTGAGTTTTTTTATAGGTTTTCTAGTCATATATTCCATCACGAGTGAGATAGATTTTAAGACCATGAGACAATCTATCATCAATGGCTTCACGAGACAGGATTATTTCATGTCTAAGTTAATTTTCATCATCGCATTGAGTTTAATCGCGACGATAATCTACACGTTTTCGACCTTAATCATTGGTATGTTTAACACAGAATACCCTGATTTTTACTTAGCGATGGATAATAACCATGCCATATTGCGATTTTTCGTGATGTGTATGGGGTATTCGAGCTTTGCGATGTTGGTCGCATTTTTAGTAAGGCGAGGGTTTCTGAGTCTATTGATTTACATCGTCGTTATGATGTTTTTGGAATCTTTGCTCAGGTATCCACTTTTATTAAAAACCGAAATGCGAGCTTTCCAGTTTATGCCGCTTAACTCCATTGAAGATTTGATGCCAAACCCATTTTATAAATTAGGAGACTTCTTTTTCAAAGAAACATTCGGCGAAAGCTACTTTTTAAGTGTCAATGAGGCACTTATATCTTCAAGTCTTTATACTTTCTTGTTTATCTATCTGAGTTGGCTATTGGTAAAAAAGCGAGACTTGTAGGCGTGAAATAGGGAAGCCACTTTGGCTTCCCTAGGTAAAATCTTGAGTCATTAGACCTATTTCGATAATCTTTTACAATATTCAATGGAATCTGCAATGAATCCCTCTGGAATGAAGAAGTTTTCTTCAATAGCAGAGCTATCACTTGGATAGAATAAAGACCGATTATACATTCTATTAAAAAATGTTTTAGTTAAGTGCAAATCAAAAGATTGAAAATATGCACATATTAAATCGTTTTCTAAAGAATATTCATGCATTTCTTCTGAAATACTTTTTAGGTTCTCAAGCTTAGTTATTTCACTTTCCTTATAAAAGTAAAACTTCCAAAGCGTTGTAGTATCCATAGTCAACGTATCGACATAATTACAAACAAAATCATCAAACACTTTCAAGTCAAGACTATCTTTTGAGACAGAATCCTTAAATAGCATTTCGATAGTATTCTTGTTGTTACTATTACCTAGATTTAATTGGGTAAACTGGGCTTGTCTAACTGTATGACAATTGGATAAGGATATAATTACTAAAATTAAGAGCCAAAATTTCCTTCTTTTCAATATTTTCATAATACACATATATCTCAGTAATTGGTTGTAATTGAGATAAAACATTCTCAATTTGAATAAGGCATGCAATCTTGACCTCTAAATCAGGGAAGCCAATATCGGCTTCCCTTTTATCAATATATATTTCCTCTCCTTCCTACCTATCCACAATATCTATGGACAAAATAAAAATTTCTGCTAATTTTATTTTCATCTAATGTTTCTAACTCGAGCTTCTGCTATTGAATCCAATTCATTACTTACATAATAATTTAAGCAAAACATAAATGTCCGCTTTCCAATTAAATCCGCATTTGCTTTCAAATTTTCAAGATATTTCTTATTTAAATGTATTGAATCTTCATTTATATGTAAAACTATAGATTTTGCTAAAGTATCAATATATCTATAATTTTGCAATCCTAATGGAAAGTCATTCATAACGCTTACGTCTTGATTTAATACTTGGTTTATTTCATTTGAATTATTAAACCCAAATTTCAAGCACCTTATAAAAAAGACCCTTTTAAAATCCTCATTATAATAATGTAGTATTGTTTCCGAACCTTGTATCGTTCGATTTTTAATTGTTGTATTGTTATTACAACCAATTGAAATAACAATTAAATACAAAATTATATTTTTATTCATTTATCTAAGATTTATTCTAATTCCCAAAAATGGATTGTATCTGCGGATTCAAGGTGACAGCCACCCGTACAACTATTGCCATCAAATAAATCTGCATGTCCTGAAGCACTATTGCCTTCCGGAAATATTGCAATATAAATACCTTTTTTATAATTTAATATTTCGCCTAAGGTACCCGATACGTCAAATGTCGAAAAAGAGTGTTGTTTAGGGTTATCAGGGCTAACTCCAAATGTCTTTTGCATCCAAATATTCAAAGATTTAGCATTGAGAAAATAATAATTATCATCAGCTCCTTTAACAGTTGAACCCTCAATATATGGAATTTGTATACCCGACCCTACTAGAGCAATTGACACTTTTAATGCACAAGTATTATTTGTTAATTTGGGATAATCAAGTCTTGCTTGCAACACATCGCCGCCTACTAGAGGATAAATGTTATCTGCTCCATACATCCATGAACCATCAGAATTTTTAGGAAAGGCATCATAAAATGCTTGCCAAGATGGCAAATTTTGGTTTTGGAAGTTTAGATTATCCGGATTTGACCAAAATTCATCGTCAAAAAGAAAATCTAAATTATCCAAACTATTATCTAAGTTCAAATCATTAATTTCATTTAAAAATAGAGGAAATTTGTCTAATAAGGCTTTAAATTCGATTAACAAACTAGTATTATTTAACAACCACAACACCTCCTCAAAGTCAAATTGCAAATCTGGGTAAGACATAATAAGCGATACAAATTTCTTCACCGCATTTATTTTCGCAATTTGTTCAGGTGTTAGTGCTGCATCATCACCTTCATTATATATTGGTGTACCATCAATGTCATAACCGATGATTACGTTAGATGAAGAGTATTCAAATTCTCCTAAAAATGCATTGATTGCATCCATGTAAATATTAATATCCTCAGTACAAGCCGAAGCTATCAAATCACACATATCATCACTAAATCCTTGTCCAAGCACATTGGTTGTCCACTCATAGAAATTGTCATCTAAATTTTCGATGTCATTCATTTGTTGCAGTAATGCATTCATACTTTTGACACTTGATGTACACTCATCAGGGGCACTTGGATGATGGGTATAGGAAATTCCATTTAAATAACATTCTGCTGCTTTTATTGCATTACTACTTGTTCCATTAATTTGTAGAAAACTCTTAATCCCTATTATCTTTCGCTTACATACATCATTATTTAAGATTTCATCTAAGCGAGCTTTAGCACCTCTATTGCGCAACTTGCTCTTTACAAAATTGTAGGATATCTTAATATATGCTTCATTGCTTCCCCCATTATTTCCACCATTACCTCCATTGTTTCCACCATTACCGCCAACTCCAGTATAGCCATTGCCTCCATCGCCACCACCACCAGTAGAACTGCATGGGTATGTAACTGCTACCGTAATGATGTCATCGGGATACCATTGATTACAAGATCTAGTTCCAATATCATTTCGGTCTGTAAATGCACAGCAGCAATCAACCCAAAAATAAGTATGAATCTGAAAATATTCCGTACATAAATCAGTTTCTGCAACATCAGGATCTTCATTTGGTACATCAACATTTGAATAATTATATGTTAGACAAAATGAATAATCGAATAAGTTAAACATATTCGTATTAACAGCACTGATTTTTGTAGGTCTATTAGTTTGATTATATTCTGTAATATATCTATCAACAAACTGAACCGCGAAGTCATTTGATTCCTGAACAATTTGTATAAAAGCAGTAACCTTCCCTTTTACTTGGTTAAAAATAGGCACATTTACAAAATTAGGATTATTAGAATCATCTCCAAATGCCAAACCAGCATCCCAATGAATGGCACCATAGTCTTGGTAAAATTCAGCATCAAAATCTATTTGTCCATTCGCGATAACTCTATCCCTTACCTCATGAATATAATTCAGTTGAGCTTGATTTTGTCGTACATTATAAGGAAATTCACCGTTGCCACAACCAGAGTAATCTCCAGTAAATATTGCGTTGCTATTCAATAAAGAATTACCAGAATACTCCCTTAACTCAATATTTTCCTTATCAATATCTTTCTGGCACGATAAAATAAAAAGAATCATAAAAAAAACTGAAAATCCTTGAAAAAGCTTTAATCTTTTCATTTTTAAAAAATTTTAAATGTTATAAAAAATGACCCTTACTTTCGATATTTGGGATATAACCAACTCTGACTAGTATTAAGATGATTATAGGTACACAAAAGAAGAAGTCGTGTTGTAAAAAATACTTCTTTAAGTTGTGCTTTTGTTTTGGGATACAATATAATATTTATTTGGTTTTCTGAAGTCTAATTGTGTGAAAGACGTATCCAATAAACAATTTTCAATAGATGAAACTTTCTCATCTTTAAATGCACGATACAAATTTATGTAATAAACAACGAATAAAGTGATTTTATTTTTATTGAATTTGACCAATAAATCATATATTTACCCAATATATTGTTTTAATTTATATAATATTTCTAAATATGTAGCCAGGAGTACTCATAAGAGCCTTAAGAGAAAGTAAACACATTAGTAGAGATGCCATGGCAGATTTCCTAAATATGTCCATCAATACTTATACTAAAATAGAACTGGGAGACCGATCGCCTTCCCTTAAAGAAATAGAGATTATCGCCGAAAAACTGGAAGTAGAACCTTCTTACTTCCTTGGAACATCAAATATTCGTATCAAAAATGGAGACAATTCTCCTGGAGTGGTTGGATACGGCAATGTAGTAACGATTGACAAGGACTTAATCACCGCCCTTACCAAAACTCTCGATCGATTGAGCAATTTCTTAGATAAAAATTAAAAAATACTCACCCGAAATATCAGTAAAAACCCCTACCCAATCTATTTAGGTGGCGGGAAAACATGGATTTTCAAAAATAATGTATTATAATGCAAAATATTACCTGATATTTGTGTCGTTAATGCAATTTGAAAATATTACACTAGAAAATGAATACTTATAAATCAAAATCAAACGTAACATCTTGGGCATTGATTGCCATTATAGTTTTGCTAGGACTCAATGCATACCAGTGGTATGTCAATAGTAAATTGAAGTCTCTAAATGACCAATCTCAACGTGAGCTCATCGAGGCCGAAAGGATTCAAGTAGAACTGGATCAAGATTATCAGGCTGCGCTGGCAAGTCTTGAGGAAATGAGAAGTGAAAATACGGACTTAAACACTCTCATTGACAGTCAAAAAGCGGAATTGGCTACGCAAAAGGAAAAAATCAACAACCTAATCTGGACCAAGCGGGAACTGACTAAAGCGAAAGATGAAATCAAAAAATTGACAACTCAAAACAACAGTTTCTTAGCTGAATTGGAGAAATTGAGATCTGAAAATGCCACTCTTACGGCGAGCAACACAGAATTACAAAGTACAAATTCTAGCCTTTCCGCCAGCCTTGCACAAGTGGAAAAAGCAAAGGAGGAACTCTCCATGGCACAGGCACAACTCACTACAGAAAAAGAAAAGCTCAGCGCTAGAAACGAAAAGCTATCGGTACAAGTGGACATTGCCAATGCCATTAAAATTAATTTTCTTGAAGTAAAAGGCTATGAGGTAAAAGATGATGGAAAAATAAAAGAAAAATCAAAAGCGAAAGACGTCGATATGCTCAGAATTTGTTTCTTGACAGAAACAAATGTTGTGACTCCTGCGGGTGACAAGACTTTTTATGTGAGATATATCAACCCGATGGGTGAGACCGTATATCTTGAGTCTGAAGGATCGGGAGTATTGGTCAATAAATTGGACAATACGCAAGTAAAATACACAACAAGTGGAATAATTACCTATAATAATGAAGACACTAACGGATGTATAGACTACTTGCTTTCATCACATTTACCTAAGGGGAACTATGATGTGGAACTTTACAATAATGGTTATCTCTGCGGCAAAGGTAATTTTAGGTTGAAATAGAATAGACTGTCAAACATCCAATAAAAAGGGGAAATTCAATTAGAATTTCCCCTTTTTTATTTTCAATTTTGGTGCATTTATTCTACGGAAAAATCCGAATCACTAATGGGTTCATTGATTTTTACCTCTGTTATTTTCATCTTGAGAGGCATAGGTGCAGCACCGATAATCGTCACTTCGGCAGGAACCTTGATACCATTCACTTCGATATAACTTGGGACTTCCGTCGTTATGGTCATCTCGCCTTGCGGTCCTGTTTCTGATGCCATTTCCTTCTTCAAAAGCTTTGACTTCACATCAAAGAATTGGGTTTTTTCGACACCATCGGGGGTCGTTACCAATACTTTGTAATAATTATTACTTCCTTCTGTTTCTATACCTTTTAAGTCAAGTTTTGTTCCATCCGTATCATAATGTAAAACAGAGAAAAGTTCAGCTTCACTTTGCATTTTCTTCAACTGAGCCTGGTCACTAATTACTTGATTTTGTCCCATGGCAGAAACCATGGCCTTATCGCCATTCACGATTTGAGACTGCATCACATTGCCCATCATGGACATACTCATGGCATATTTATCACCATCTTTATACTTAGAGCTAATGGTCACTTCCTGTCCCATCATGCTCATCATGGCAGTAGTTTCCATAGTTTTCACCTTCATCAAAGCCTCTTTACCACCAATGGCATTGATATAATCCCCTATAACTTTGGTTGCAGTCAGACCTTCCGGTATAGGAATGTCAAGTTTTATTTCGCGGCCAAATGCATCGTAATAATCGATTTTTCCGTCACTGTCAAATTGTAATAGATTATCCGAGATATTGTCCTTATTTCCTACGACCACGATGTTTGCAGCATCAGGTCGAATGTATTTCTTAGCCATGGCTGAAATGTCTGAGATATTCACGGAATCTAATCTCTGCAAGTACGTATTGTAGTAATCTTTTGGTAAGCCATATCTAAAAGTATTCAATGCAAATCTCGCAATGGTCTGAGGAGATTCTAGTGATCTTGCAAAACTACCCGCAAGTGAAGTTTTAGCCAAGTCCAAATCGGCCTGACTCACAGGTTCATTGACAATTCTGTTCATCTCGTACAAAAATTGATATACGGAACTGTCTGTCACCTCATTTCTTACGCTGGCATAAGCTTTAAAATTACCAACCAATCTATCAGAACTCAAGGAAGATCTTGCACCATAAGTATAGGCCTTGTCTTCTCTTAGATTTTGCATTAATCGACCAGAAAAAATACCTCCGCCGAGAATGTTATTCATCACGGTTGCTTTGATTTCGTCAGGTGAACCCGGTTTCATATCTATCGGATATGTGACATTGATGACGGACTGCACTGCACCCTCTTTATTTGCAATACTCACTTGAGTGCTCTTCGGGAATTCCGGTAAATTATACTCAACCCGTGGGATGGCACTGTTTTTCCATGAACCAAAATTTGAATTCGCAACAGATTTTGCCTCTTCTAAGCTGATATCTCCCACAATGATCAAATACGCATTGCCAGGTTTGAAGAAGGTTTCATAATATGCCTTACATGCATTCAAATCAATTTTATTGACCGCTTCCACGGTTTGAACCTCACCATAAGGATGATTTCTTCCATAATTGAGCACTGCATCAACATTCGCAATCATGCTATTGGGATCTGCCTTTGCCGCTTCTAGACCTGATAATGTTTGGGTTCTTATTTTGTCAAACTCTTCATTTGGAAAAGAAGGATTGTACAATACATCGGTCATGATAGACAATAGCTCTGCTTGGTGCTTTTTAAGTGTAGAACCGTACATTCCATAACCGCTGGTATTAAAATTCGCTCCAATAAAATCGACCGCATTGTCGATATCCGCTTTAGATTTCGTGGTCGTTCCACGAGCCAGCATTTGCCCCGCAAAATCTACCAAGCCTACCATATCACCCTCCATGATTTGATTATTTCTCAAAGACAGTTGATAACTTACTCTTGGTAATTTATGATTTTCTACGACGATACATGTCAGGCCATTGTCCAGTGTAAAATGCTGATAGTCTCCTATTTCTATTTCTCTGGCTTTGCCGGGTGAGGGTGCTTGACTTCTCCAGTTATCAAGTACCGCTTGTTCAGTGGTCATGGTACTATCATCCGTCATCATCTTAGTATTCTTGTTACACTGAACAAAAATGAAAGAACTCAACAAACTACCAATAATTGCTATTTTAAAATTATTCATTTATATCTCTTTTTTATTTATCAATTGTGTTCTTATTATTCAATTATGGCTCTTGAGGCTTTGGCAAATAATGAAGCACTACCCTATTATTTTTATTATAATACTGATTGGCCACCCTCATAATGTCCTCCTTGGTCACGGCAAGATATCTATCTAATTCTGTGTTAATAAGATTTGCATCACCAAAATACATTTCGTAATTGGCCAGATTCTCTGCGATTCCGGCAATTCTGCTATTCGATGAAACAAAATCATTTTCCACTTGATTTTTTAATTTTTGAAATTCTTCATCAGATATTAGTTGGGTCTGAATCTTTTGGATTTCGGCATCCATCGCTTCTTCTAATTGGTCAACTGTGACTCCCATACTGCATATACCGAACACCAAAGATGCACCCGGGTCTTCCAATCCCAATGGATAGTTCCCAACATAAACTGCCTTTTGCTGTTCGTCAATCAAGGCTTTATTAAATCTTGAAGAATTTCCTTGAGACAGCAGTGTACCTAACATACTTACAGCATAGTAATCAGGGGTACCCTGTGCCGGAATTCTATAGGTTTCCACTACGGCTGGCAACTGAATATTGTCATAAATGGTGTCTCTCACTTCGTGCAATAAAGGAGGCTCGACCGCTGTTGGTCTTTTTACTTCAGCACCGCGAGGGATTCCGCCAAAATATTTATTTGCAAAGGCCTTAGCATGGTCATAATCGATATCACCTGCGATAGAAAGTATGGCATTGTTGGGGATATAAAAATTCTTATAAAAATTCTTGTAATCCTGCTCCTGAGCCGCATTCAAATGTTCCATACTTCCTATTACCGGCCAATGGTATGGATGAACCGTGAAGGCTCTTTTAAAAGATTCTTCCAACAAGTTGCCATATGGCTGATTATCAATTCTTTGTCTTCTTTCTTCTTTAACAACTTCTCTTTGTGTTTCGATGCCTTTTTCTTCCACCTTGGCATGCATCATTCGCTCTGATTCTAACCAACAGCCGAGTTCCAATTGATTTGAAGGCAATACTTCGAAATAGTAAGTTCTATCATATGTAGTATTCGCATTTAAGGTTCCTCCAGCTTGCTCTACGTATTTGTCATATTCTCCTCTCTTGATGTTATAAGATCCTTCAAAGAGTAAATGTTCAAAAAAATGTGCAAATCCTGTCCGATTAGGGTCTTCGTTTTTAGAACCTACATGATACATTACAGAAACTGCAACGATTGGTGTAGAATTATCCTTGTGTAAAATAACATGCAACCCATTGTCTAAAGTGAATTCTTGGAACTCAATTTTATTCATTTGGGACGATGCAATGGTTGCAAAAACCAGCAACATTGTAAAAAGTGAAATGATTTTCCTCATACTGAAATATTAAGTTTTTTTAAAGTGTAAATATGTATGTCTCTATCTTTATGTATAAAATTTTTCTACCAAAAATGTTGATTTATAGAAGTATGATATATAATTCACCATACCTCTTTTTCTCGAGGCGATTCATTAAATAATCT
>ERZ795057.1957-NODE-1957-length-16644-cov-5.276750_pt1 | contig 16644 bp, 12 predicted proteins | sample MGYA00375141_ERZ795057 | MGnify/ENA primary metagenome ERZ795057 (study PRJEB30186, sample SAMN05720163) | activated sludge metagenome | isolation source: Anaerobic digester | place: Hong Kong | collected 2015-01-26 ... | reverse complement strand
TAGGGCTATGCCCGCATGTGAAAAACCACCGGCTATGCCGGTGGATGATTATTATGTATTTTCGAGGTCTTGACTGCCTTTTTCGTCTTATTACATACAGTCTAAGGGCGGGTGATGCGGATTGTAAGCACGAGAGGCGTCGGCGTTGGCGTCGAGATTGGGACCATGAACTGAGCCGGTACAATGTTGATTTGCAAAGCAGCGGGTGTCGCTGTGGGTACGGGCGATGGTGTGAGCTCCGTAAGGTATTGCAGAAACGTGGCAGTACCCGGCATACTGCTGTATACGATATCGCTGGTTTGCTCCGCGTAGATCTGATAGCTACTGAGCGAACGGTTTGCATCCCATTTTATATCCATCGACAGCGACGCCAGTGCGCATGATTGCGTAAATATGTCAAAGTAGGCTTTCTGCATCTCACCGGATAGCGCCTCCGGCAGAGTACCACCAAGAAGTGTGCGGATCTGCTCCAGTTGCTGCGTCAGCGCTATCGCCGCCTGGTCTCCCGGCGGCGATTCGTATACGCCAAGCAGCAGCGCCAGCCCATGGGGATGAAGGGCGTCAGCGATTTGCTGTTCTATAGCCGTCAAGGCTTCCTGATGAACAAGCTTTCCCACGAGTTCTGAAAGCATGGCAGTATCTAGTGGTATATCCCGCGGCCATGTTTGAGGTTTGCCGTATACATCCAGAATTGATGCCAGATACTCAGCCGCCCAGGGAAAATCCCACGGCCACACTTTTTCAAACAGGAAAATTCCATGAAGTTTCGGCAGCAACAGCGGCGTGAATTCGACACTGACTTCGTTGCTGAACGGACCGGAAAACAGTTGATATCCGTTCGACTCGGTGAATAGATAACTATTGCTTGCGCGCACTTTAAACCAGAATTGTGTCGCCTCGGATGGCAGGAGATACCCAACGGTGACGTAGGTATCCATCGTCTCCGATATTTGCGTGTAAGCACCGGAACCTTCTTCTCGAGCGAATATCTCATACCCGGTTGCACTGTTCACAGCTGTATAGGATAAATCAATCAGTAACAGGACCTGTCCAACTGTATCCACATCGGTTCTGGAAGATACATCAAGGATGACCGGTGCATCCAGAGGCATTGCCCAGGTTGCCGTACTGCCGGTTGAAGAATACTCCGCTGCGTCCACTACGGATGCCACACGGTAATAATACGCCATCCCTGTTTGCAAGCCAGTATCCAGAAAACTGTCCGTATCCTCGGCGACTTCGGCTGCCAAGTCCATATTGCGGTATATGCGGTAGCTTTGCGCCCAGGCATTGTCAGTCCAGGTCACCAGGATACTCGTGGCGTTTATTGGCGTGGCATGAACATTGGAAGGGTACGGATCAGAAAAGGCTGCGACTGGGTAAACTAGCGCAATGGCGAGCAGGATGCAAAACGGGAGCATCAGAACATGAATTTTTGATTTTCGCATAAAGAAATCTCCCTCCGAATCAATCAAACGGTACTGATAGTCAAAGATAGAGGAAGCGATTTTATACTGTCTTATTGCCTTATAGTATATCACATCTTGCTGATACATGCCATAATTTTTGGACACTTTACAGTTTGCACGTATAAATACATTTAGAATTCTACTGATTAAGGCGATGCATCTCCCTGAAAAACCACAGCAGTATTTGTATAGTAGTATCTGTTTCTATTGTATATGAAAGGATCATACATAATCGAGAGATAGTGAAAATAATGCTTGCATATATCGTCATAATATTGTAACATATAGATACGCACCCACGATAACGGCAAAGCAGTTGAAAAACTGTGACGCAAAGCTACAGGGCCTTCCGGGAAACCGATGGCAGCCAGCTACCGAAAGGGAGGATACGGCCATGAAAAATTTCACATGCAGGTCTTTGGTATCCCTGTTGTTGGTGATACCGCTTCTTTTTACCCATGTGCTGCAGGCCAGCGCTACCGCGCAATTTTCAGGCATCGTTTCCATGGATGTGAATCCGAGCATTGAACTGACGGTTGAGGACGGCATCGTCATCGCAGCGTCGGCTTATAACGACGACGGCAAGCAGCTGCTGTCCGGTACAGACGTCATCGGGTTGACGGCGGAGGAAGCCGTGCGGTTGATGACGCAGCAGCTGATTGAGGGCGGATTTCTGACGTCCGACGAGCATACTCCGTACCTGCTGATCACCACATCCGGCGGCGATGCGGAAAGCGCGTCTGCGCTGCAGCAAACCGCCGAGCAGGTAGCGCTGGAGCTCAATGCAATTTTTGAAATCAGAACCGGGCAGGTATCCGACGAGATCACCGAGGCCGCAGCGGCAGCCGGGCTGACCCCTGGTAAATACCTGCTGATGGAGTACATCGCTAAGCAGGCGGGTATTACGCTGGAGGAAGCCGTTGCGCTTTACGGCACGGCGTCCGTTGGCGAACTTGCGGATCAATTCGGGGATTTTGATGCGCTTTTGGAGTACGCCGGCACCTTGACCGAGGAACAGCTTGCAGTGCTCAATGCCGCGTTCGAGCAGATGAAAACAAGCATTATGGCATCCGAAAAAACGTATCAGGACGCCATCAAAGCGCTTAAGGACAGATACCGCGTCACCGCGCAGGATGCGACCAAGTCCATTAAGAATGAAGATAAGCTCGATGATGCTATCGACAGACTCAAAGCGGAGATCCTCGCAGATTATGAGGGTATCCAGAAGGGGCTGGATGGCGACGTGGCGGCAGCCAGAGCGCTGTTCCAGGCAGCCGTTGATGCGGCGCTCATCCCGGCTGAAATGACCGAAGCCTATCTCAAATGGCATGAGAACAAGGAAGTAAACGCCGCAAACGAGCTGACCAATTTTATCGAATCGTTCAAGAACCTGTCCGGAAATGGAAAGAACGACGAGGATAAGGGCAAGGATCAGAACGAGGAAGAGCAAGGCTCCGGTTTGCAGAGCATGAACGGAAACACCGAGCAGAACCAGGAAGAAAACGAAAACAAAGGTGACAAGCAAAACCGGGAACAGGAAACCCAGATGGAACAAAACCATGAAACCGACATAGACGAGGACGACCAGGACCAGGGAAGGTCGCAGGGTCAGGGTTCGCAGCAAAGCCAATCCCAGGGCGGCTCCAAGAGCGGCAAAGGGAAGGGCAAATAATAAACTATAATCCGCGGCGTACCCGTTGCCGCATTTCGGCCTGAGCAAGGCTAGGCCCGGAGAGTGCACCGCTCCCGCACTCTCCGGGCCGATTTATTTTTGCTGAGTCTGTTTACCGGGAGATCAATTCAACCAAGCGCAACGTCAAGCACCATCATCACGACAAACCCCAGCATTGCGCCGATGGTGGCGATATCGGTTTTGGATCCGCCTTCTTCGCGCTGTGCTTCGGGGATCAGCTCTTCCACGACGACATAGATCATCGCGCCTGCGGCAAATGCCAGAGCATAGGGTAGAATGGGTTGTATGCTAATCACGGCAAAGGCGCCTAAAACACCGGCGATAGGCTCCACAATGCCGGAAGACTGCCCGTACAGGAAGGCTTTGCCACGGCTGAATCCTTCACGCCGCAAGGGGATGGATACGGCTGCGCCTTCGGGAAAGTTCTGTAAACCGATGCCGATGGCAAGCGCCACAGCGCCTGCCAGGGTAGCCGTTGTGCCCTGCCCGGCGGCTACCGCGCCAAACGCAACGCCGACGGCCAAACCTTCGGGGATGTTGTGCAGCGTGATGGCCGAAACCAGAAGCACGCTTCGCTGCCAGGATGTTTTAATGCCCTCGGCTTTATTCGTGGCCAGCCCCATATGCAGATGCGGAAGCAGCTTGTCCACCAGGTACAGAAAGCCTCCGCCGGCCAAAAACCCGATAGCGACCGTAACGAACGCGATTTGCCCAAGCTCTTCGGCCATTTCGATGCCTGGCGCGAGCAGCGACCAGAAGCTCGCCGCGATCATCACGCCGGCAGCAAACCCCAGCATGCCGTTCAATATGGTTTTGTTGATGCTCTTGAAGAAAAACACAAGAGCGGCACCCAGCGCCGTTACGCCCCAGGTGAAGAGCGTCGCCATCAGCGCCTGCTGTACGGCTCCGAACTGGCTGAACCATTGAATCATACTGCTTTACCTCGTTTCGTGTAGTGATTGGCTTGCATCGATCAGGTATCTGGATGATCCGTTACTGGAAGTATACAGGGGAACGTGGAATATGACAATACGCGGCGTACTGTGTATGTCGATTTCAATCGTGTTCCGGTTGATTTCATCATCCTCTTATGACATTCTAATCTGCTTTCCATTGAAAACCGGAGCATATGTCCTATACTGTTCTCATCAATCATCGCATATTTCCCGGCGACAGAGAGGACCGATTCGATGGCAGCGGAGTTTGACATAACGGCGTACCTGAACCAGGGCGCGGAGCAGCTTTTTAAGGATATTCTCAAGGCAACGCTGCGCAATCCCAAGGAAAGCCTGTTTCTGCGGAAATTCTACAAGCATCATCTGGCATTGGAAGCGCGCCGTACAGCCCTGGAAGCCGAGGGGCTGCATATTCCGATGTTTTTAATTGCCAGCATCACCAATGCTTGCAATTTATACTGCAAGGGCTGCTATGCCCGCGCCAACGGGCAATGCGGGTCTGCCGATTCCAGACCGCTGCTTAGCGCGCAGCAGTGGGGTGATATTTTTGATCAGGCGGCGGACGCGGGAATCCCGTTCATTCTGCTGGCGGGCGGCGAACCGATGATGCGGAAGGATGTGCTGCAAGCCGCCGCCGATCACGAACAAACGATTTTCCCGATCTTTACCAACGGCACGTTGATCGATACGCAGCTGCTGAAACTCTTTGACCGGCACCGTAACCTGGTGCCCATCGTAAGCCTGGAAGGCGGGGAACAGGCAACCGATATCCGGCGCGGCGCAGGCGCGTTTGCAGCCGTGCAAAACGCGCTGGACGCCATGGAGAAAGCCAAGCTCCTGTTTGGCGTTTCGCTTACGGTGACGACCGAAAACCGGGCGGAGGTCATGTCGCCCGCGTTTATGGATGTGCTTTATCAAAAGGGCTGCCGCCTTGTGTTCTTTATCGAGTATGTTCCGGTTGCGCCGGGGACGGAAACCCTTGCGCCCGATGATGCGGTACGCATGCTGATGGATCAGGCGGTCAATGACCTGCGCGGGAGCTATCCGGGGATGGTGTTTTTGTCCTTCCCCGGCGATGAGAAGCATATGGGCGGGTGTCTTGCGGCGGGACGCGGGTTCTTCCACATCAATGCCCATGGCGCGGCTGAGCCATGTCCCTTTTCACCGTATTCGGATTTGTGCCTGACAGACCACACGCTTCTGGAAGCACTGCAATCACCGTTTTTCCAAATGGTACGCGAACTAAACGCCCAGGATGAAAACCACATGGGCGGGTGCGCGTTATTTGAAAAGGAAGCGCAGGTCAAAGCGCTGCTATTTGTGAACAGATAGAGTGCGATTGTTGCAACTTTGGGTGCTTAATTAACAAATCCTTTTCTCGAGTCTTTTATAGAACAACAAAATATGGGGCTAATAGTATAGTATCCAATTTCGCGATGCTACCGTACCGGGCATCTTATACTGAGGATATTTCCCTCGGGGTCTTTCAGCCATACGCTGCGCAGCCCCCAGGGGTGATCCTGCGGAGGTTTGACAATCGTCGCGCCAAGCGGCAGAAGTATTTCTGAAAGCCCGTCGACGTTCTCAACATCAAAGCTCAATACAGTTTTCCCGCTGCCGCGCCCGGCCATGGAGCCGGGCGCCATGCTTTCCATGCCCTGCACCGAAAAAATACAAAGTCCCGCGGCCTGAAAGTCGACATGCTCGTCTCCTTCCCAGTGCCCGTCTTCTCCAAGCAGGGTTTGGTAAAAAGGATACAAGCTCTTCGTGTTTTCCGCGATGAGGCAAACACCGGCAAACTTCATAAAGCCTCCGCAATCCATCTGTGTGATATTGTTGTTATACCAGAAAGCGCAAGCCGTTTCAATGCCCAGCCAATCTTCATCTAGCGTTTGGGTTTCACGGCTTACTCAACCGTATTGCGCTTGATGCAGATTCCGCTGCGCTCGCCCTATTCTTTGCCCAAACGCGTCACGTAAATCAGTCCGTCGCGCTCGTAGACCCAATCCACCGTTTCTCCGGCTACAATCTTGGCCATGGCGTATTCCACGGCGTAGAGGTTTTGTGTCGGCGAGACGCCATCCACAAACAGAATCAAATCGCCTGACCGCAGCCCGGCGTTTGCGGCAGGGGAGCCGGGCGTAACGGTTGTAAGCCATTCGCCGCCCTGGGGTTTGCCGTAATAGTACGCGTTATAGTTATCCAGAATACTATAATGATACCCCGGGTCGTAATCACCGATCGAATCATAGAACTGATCGGAGGGCGATGTGTAGTACTCGCGCACAAGCGTTCCGCTTTGCTCTTCATAACCGGACCATATCCACTGCCATTGCTCTTCGGAGAACAGAATGTAGTCGCTATCTTCCGCATGGTAATAGCGGATCGCGACGGCGATATCCTTTGCTTCCTGATAATTGGCAAACGTATCCTTGGTATAGTAGCTTTGACCGGCTGCAATTGCCGGCTCCGGCTCATAATACCAGTTGCATACCTCCTGGGCGTAACCGTCCAGCGTGTCATCGTACCCGTACACCTGATAGCCGTTCTCGTCTACAAATGCCAAAGCCAGGGCAAACGCGTCGATTGCTGAATTCCCTGCGTTGAAAAGCTCCATCTCCAGAACTATGCTGTCACCATCGATTGTCACTGAGATGGTTTTGATGAGCAACGCTTCGGGGTCTGATTGTGCTAATGCGGGAGAGTATGCGGCACATAGAATCAGGAAAAAAACAAAGGCGAAAACGAATGACAGGATACGCTTCATCGATATCATCTCCTTATGTGATTGTCCTTGAGAAACGGTCACATTGTATGCTGAAAGTGTATCACACTTGCTGTATATATTCAATCACAGGTCTTTACTTTTGTACCGGCTGCGCGTCGGGAGCCAGACCGGAATAGACGACCTTCGCTGATTTTGCTTCGGGGAGCAAGCCCATTTCCCGCAGAATCTGGGTTTCCGTCCTGCCGGTCTTGTAGGTATAGTTGCGAACCAGAATCACCTGCTCGCAGTTGATTTTTCCCGCCTCGTACAGCTTATAGGCCGGGGTGTTGTAGTCGGCGTGCTTTGCCGACTTGCTGAACATGATATCCAAACCGCGCAGAATGGCAAGGCGCGTGAAGATGACGACCTTGATATGAATTCCATAGGTGCTTTCGAGCTGTTCCTGTGCGTTTCTGGGGCTTTCGTCGCACAGGGCGCAAATGAACCCGCCCTCGCAAACCATCAGCGGCAGCGCGTGCAGACTGCGCAGGAGCAGTTCGTCAAATTGATCGGCGAACCGCTCCAGACCATAGCGCGACAGGTGCCGCGCCGATACATGCTGGGAGTGGATGACGCGGGACAGCGCATCCAGCAGCTCGTCCTCGCCGATCAGGTCGTGCTTGAGCAGGTACTCGCCCAGGCGTTCCCCGTTCTTCTTGGCATTGGGCAGCGCTTTTTGCAGTACATCCGTGGACACATAGCCGCGTTCCAGCAAAATGTCGCCGATGGTGCGGCGGTATCGCTTTAGCACCTGCTGATCCAAAAACGCGTGGTCCGTTTTCGACCATTTGATTTCCATCGCCTTGCCGCCGGTTTTTGCGGCGGGCTGTTTTTTGTCCTTTTTTTGCTTGCTTCTGCGCCGCTGGCGAAACGCCTTGACGGTTGCTACCATATTGATGATGTTGCCCCAGATCAGGCGGATGGGGAAGACCGGCGGAAACAGCACGGCGAAGAATACGCTGCGCATGCCATAGACATGGTAAATGCTGATGCCGCGAAACAGCTGCCTCTCCAGCATCATCCCCGTTACCACCAGGCTGAGATACCAGGAGAGGCTGCCCAGCGGGAAGATAGGCTGCAAGGGCCAGATCAGCGACGCGAAGAAATAGATCAGCACCGGGTAGCCGATCATTGATACCAGATTGCCGACCTTCGCCTTGGTATCCTTATACAGGGAGTAGCGGCCCATAAAATGCAGGGTTTTGGTCTGGAAAATATCCTTGAAGCGCACCGACTGCATGGTAATGCCCAGCGTCCACCGCGTTTTTTGCTTGACTGCCGTTTTGAAGGTGTTGGGGAACATGGAGCGTGTTGTGACATAATCCCACACAACCTTGCCCCTGTTGGAAATGCGTGGGATGCGCTCCAGCACGTAGTACAGTCGGATATTCTTTTCAAATAATGTCAGCGACAGGCGATAATCCTCCGTCAGGCTGTTTCTTGGCAGCACGTCTTCGTCGCCGAAGGAGGCCAGGGTCTTGCGCGACAGGGCAAACCCTGTACCGGCCGAGGGGACAAACGCCCTGGCAATATAGCGGTTCACCATGGTGGTGTAGTGGTTTTCGGCAAACTCGTCGGCATAGGTGCCGGTGGTGATGTTTTGAAAGAAGTTGGAAAATTTCGGCATGCGGATGAGCGGAAATACGGGGAACTGCAGAGCATCGTGGGTTTCCAAAAGATAATTGGTGACCAGCAGCTCGTAGGGGTGTACCACGTCCTCAGAGTCGTGAATGGTCAGCGAGGCGAACGCCCAGCCGTGCTCCTGCTCGAACACGCGAATCTGGCGGATGACATGGTTGATGTTCTGGGCTTTGGATGTCGGCCCTGGCATATCGTTGATGATCACATGCACGTTATCATGCCGTTCAGCCAGTTCCTCTGCCACCTTCAGGGTCGGAGCATCATTTGGATAAATGCCCAGGAAGATGTGGTACATCGACCTGGGATAGCTTGTGGACTCAATGAAGTTGTCGATCACATCGCCAAGCACCGCGTCCTCGTGCCAGGCGGCCACGGTGACGGCCAGCAGCTTCGGCGGTATTGTTTCCAGCGCCTTGAAATCCAGCCGCTGCTTTTTGTGGAATCTGCGAAACAGAGTGGTGACGATATCCCAAATGAAATCATCCAGGCTCATGGCAAGGTATAGAAATACCAAAAACAAGCCTATACCGTACAGAACTTCGGCAAATCCCTCAAAGATCATAAAGCAGCCCTTCTGTTGATTGTTCGTCCAATGTGATACGTGACGATCACGATGAGCGTGATGGCGAGGTGAGCTCTGAGCAGCAACGGTAAGCAGCGGCCACTTTGTAAGCACCGACCAATCGTTTGACTACTTAAAATTATATAGGTGCTCGGACGTACTGTCAATCAACGCCCATGTTACAAGCGGCGGGATATTGTATACTATGCAAGAGAAAACCACGGCGTTTGCCGTGGTGTGGGTGGATTGATATGCGGCTACTGCGCGTTGAGAAGTGAAGTGTATAAACCCTGCTGTTGCTTAAGCTCTTCCGGAGATCCGGTTTCAACGATTGCACCGTCCTTGATCACCACAATCTTATTGGCGCTCGCAACCGTTCGCATACGGTGAGCGATGACTAGAACGGTTTTGTTTTCAATCAGCGCACTGAGCGCTTTCTGGATCTTGCTCTCATTTTCGGCATCCAATGAAGCTGTTGCTTCATCCAACAGTATAATCGGTGCATCCTTAAGTATGGCTCTGGCAATAGATATGCGCTGCCGTTCGCCGCCGGACAACCTTTCGCCATTTTCTCCGATAAGGGTTTGGTATCCCATTGGAAGCTTGCTGACAAAATCATCACATTGGGCCAGACGCGCGGCATGGATAACCTCATCGTCGGTTGCGCCTTTCTTGCCCAAGCGGATGTTTTCCATAACACTTGTGTTGAACAGTGTTACATCCTGAAAAACGATAGAATAGCTATGGAGCAGTGTTTCCGGGTCGATTTTCGAAATATCCTCTCCTCCAAGGGTGATCACTCCCTTATCAATATCCCAAAACCGGGCGGAAAGCTTGGCTACGGTGCTTTTACCGCCGCCTGAAGGCCCTACCAGAGCGGTTACTTCGCCTTGCTTTGCCGAAAAACTGATATTTCGCAAGGTCTGAACGCCTTCCTGATAGGAAAAATCAACGTTATGAAACACAATGTCATAATTTTTCGGGTGGAACGTACTGGCGCCTTCTTGCCGTGGCATTGCGTCCATTTCCCGCATACGGTTTATGCGAACATTCAAGTAAATAAGCAGCGCCAGATTGTTCATGACTTCTATAAGCGGATTGTAGATTCGTGCAGCGATTAACAGGAAGACAAAATAGGTATAAATGCTGAACGCAAGACCCATACGCCAGTCTATGAGAAGAATCAACGTAAGCAGAATCACGGGAGATACGACACTTGCAGCCATATCCGGCAATTGGTGCGCGAGGAAGGTGTGTGTCGTTCCGGCACCGTCATTGACAATCTTTCGCAGTTTTCCGCTTGCATGCTGGTCGAAAAACCCAAGCGGCATGGAGATGATTTTTCTCATGCCAATTCTTTGCATTTCGACTTCAACATGAAACGCTGCAAGATGCGAACTCAGCAAGGCTATGAAATAAAGTAATACGCCGGCCAAAGCGCTGCCAAAGGCATACCATGCATACGGACCGATGACGTCCAAACTAACAGTTTGCGGAGACTGTAGTATGTCGCGGGCTATATACCATAAAAATACAAAAGGTAAAATGCTTAACACAGCAGAAACAGCGGACAGAAAAAATGATAGTGGCAGCAGCAGTTTCTTCTTTCCGAGGTATGGTGAAAACTGTTTGAGGATAGATGCCTTTTTGTCTTTTGCCATAGATTGTTTCCTCCTGTATGGGTGGTAATGGAATGACAGCCGTGGTTTGGATTCGCAGAGCAAGTGGCGAAGCTAAAGGTTAGAGTTCTCTAACTCGTGATCAAAAAAATAATGGGGTCAATCATCAGGTATGGCGTAAGCTTGGGGGGTTTTTTGGATACTACAATGATATAATCCGGTTAGAGAACTCTAACCGGATTATATCATGAAAATGATGGGAATGCAATATGAAATAATCATCAAACTGCAGTTTACTTGTCGTCCATTTTCAGCACTGCGATAAAGGCTTCGCTGGGTACTTCTACGGAGCCGAACTGGCGCATGCGCTTTTTGCCTTCCTTTTGCTTTTCCAGCAGCTTCTTTTTCCGGGTAATGTCGCCGCCATAACACTTGGCAAGCACATCCTTGCGCAGGGCGCGCACGGTTTCACGGGCAATCACCTTGCCGCCGATGGCCGCCTGAATGGGAATTTCAAACTGCTGGCGGGGAATGACGTCGATCAGCTTCTTGGCGATGCTGCGCCCGCGCGCGTATGCCTTTTCCCGGTGGACGATAATCGTAAACGCGTCGCAGATGTCACCGTTGAGGAGAATATCCAGCTTTACCAGATCGCTTTCTTCATAGCCTTTAAGCTCATAATCGAAGCTTGCGTAACCGCGCGAACGGCTTTTGATCTGGTCGAAGAAATCATAGATGATTTCATTGAGCGGGATATCGTAGGTCAGCTTGACGCGGCCGCCCTCGTACTGCATATCCAGGAAGATGCCGCGCTTCTCCTTGCACACCTCCATGAGCGTGCCCACAAACTCCTGCGGTGTGTAGAGGGTCGCCAGCACGTACGGCTCTTCCATGTGGTCGATCACGGAGATATCGGGCAGGTTGGTGGGGTTGTCGATGGAAATCATCGTGCCGTCGGTTTTATATACATTGTAAATAACGCTCGGCGCGGTGGTAATGAGGTTTAAATCAAATTCCCTTTCCAGCCGCTGGGAGATGATATCCATGTGCAGAAGGCCCAGGAAACCGCAGCGGAAGCCATAACCCAGCGCTACGGAGGTTTCCGGCTCAAACGACAGGGAGGCGTCGTTCATGCGCAGTTTTTCCAGCGCGTCCTTCAGGGTGTCGTAATCGTTGCCGTCGGCAGGGTAAATACCGCAGAATACCATCGGGGTGACCTTGCGGTAGCCCGGCAGGGGCGTTGCGGCAGGGCGATCCGTGCTGGTGATGGTGTCGCCGACACGGGTGTCGGATATGTCCTTGATCGACGCGCTGATGTAGCCAACGTCGCCTGCCTGCAAGGTGCTGCAGGGGCTGTAGCCGGGGTGGAACGTGCCCACCTCCACGATATCGAACTCGGCCTTGCTGGCCATCATGCGCATACGCATTCCTGGCTTTACGGTGCCCTGCATGACGCGCACAAAGCAGATTGCGCCTTTGTAATTATCATAATACGCGTCGAAAATCAGCGCCTGCAAAGGCCCCTCGGCGTCGCCCTTGGGCGGAGGCACATGCTTTACGATGGCTTCGAGAACAGCTTCCACATTGTGCCCGGTCTTGGCCGAAACCATGGGTGCTTCGGAGGTATCCAGCCCGATCACTTCTTCGATCTCCTGCTTGACGACCTCCGGCTGGGCACTGGGCAGATCAATCTTGTTGATGACAGGGATGGTTTCCAGATCGTGCTCCAGCGCCATGTATACGTTGGCGAGCGTCTGGGCTTCAATACCCTGGGTGGCGTCCACCACCAGCAGCGCGCCTTCGCACGCGGCCAACGCGCGGCTGACCTCGTAGTGGAAATCCACGTGGCCGGGGGTATCGATCAGATTGAGGTTATAGGTTTGCCCATCCTTGGCGGTATACTGCATATGCACGGCCTTGCTTTTAATGGTAATGCCGCGCTCGCGCTCCAGCTCCATGCTGTCAAGCATCTGCTCCACCATTTGGCGGCGGTCAAACACGCCCGTCATTTCCAAAATGCGGTCTGCGAGCGTGGATTTGCCGTGATCAATATGCGCAATAATGCAAAAATTGCGAATATGTTTGAGCCTGTCGTCCGGCATGAAGTCCTCCTGCGAAATCAGTATTTCTATACCTCGTTATCATACTTGATTTTGAATAAAAAGGCAACGTAAACGCTATGACACTGTTCCTTCCCAATAGCAAACAGACACAGCCTGTGATATGATGAATCCAATGATCGGAGTTGGAGAATTGCCGGATGAAGATGTCTCTCTACATTCATTTTCCGTTTTGCAGGTCGAAGTGCGTATACTGCGACTTTTGTTCGTTTGCGGCAAGTGATGCGAAGGTTTTACAGTATATCGATCAGCTAAACACCGAAATCATGCTTGCTGCGGCGCAATGGCCGGGCGCGGAGATCGAAACCGTGTATTTCGGCGGGGGAACGCCTTCCATTGTGCCGGCGCGGCTGATGGAGAAAGTGCTCAATCAGCTGCACAAACACTTCCGCATTCCCGCCGGGATTGAGTTCACCTCCGAGGCGAATCCGGGTACGGTAACGGGTGACTGGCTGCAAGCCATGGCGGAGGCGGGCATGAACCGCCTGTCGCTGGGTATGCAGGCCAAGCAGGACAGGCTTTTAAAGGAGCTTGGGCGTATCCACAGCTTTTCACAGGTGCGGGATACACTGGCATTGGCGCGAAGGCACGGGGTCGGCAATCTGAGCCTCGACATGATGTACGGCTTGCCGTCCCAGACGATTGCGGATTACCTCGAATCCATCTACGCGGCGGCGAAGCTGGGCGTGCAGCACATTTCAGCCTACGGGCTGAAGGTGGAAGAGGGAACGCGGCTGCAAGCCATGCTTGCAAGCGGTGAGCGTACCCTGCCTGACGATGACGAGACCGCCGACATGATGGACAGGGGAATCGAGGCGCTGGAATCGCTTGGGTTTCAGCGCTACGAGATCTCAAACTTTGCCAGGCCGGGGTTTGCGTCGCGACATAATCTGGTGTACTGGCAGCAGCAGTACTATCTGGGGCTTGGGCTGAACGCCGCCAGCATGCTGCCTGCCGAAGGCGCGGCTTACATGCGCCGCACCAATACCGCGTCCGGCCGTGAGTATAAACGATTGCTGGAAGAAAACCGGCTGCCGGTTGCCGAGTGTATCCCGATCGACAGGGACGAGGCGATGTTTGAAACCGTCATGCTTGGGCTGCGAACCACGGCGGGTATCGGATATGCTGAATTTGAAAGTATGCACGGGCAAAAGCTGGATACAGTGTATGGCGAAGCGATCAAAGCGCTGGAAACCGGCGGGCTGCTGCGGCCTGTGGATCCGGAGACGCCAAGACTGGTTCTCAACGACCGGGGACTGGCGCTGCAAAACACCGCGCTGATGCCGTTTCTCAAGGATAACGACAGAATATCGCCCGAAAAGCTTCACAAAAATTAAGAATATTTTTAGTCAGAAAAGGTCAGAAAATCTCTGAATGCATTACTATATAAGGGTTGCACGTGTATGTCTTTACATGTGTAACTTGTGCTGAAATGCTTGACAAACATTCGGAACAGAGCTATGATAACAGAGGTTAGCACTCACGCAGTGCGAGTGCTAACAGAAATGGGAACCAAACGGCCCCCGGGAGGTGACAGGACGGCAATGGATGAAAGAAAAATCCGTATATTGCAGGCGATCATTGACGACTATATCCTGACGGCCATTCCTGTGGGCAGCCGAACCATTTCCAAGCGCTACGATATGGGCCTGAGCTCTGCCACGATCCGCAACGAAATGAGCGATCTGGAAGAACTCGGATACCTGGATCAGCCGCACGTCAGCGCCGGCCGGGTGCCAAGTGCCAAAGCCTACCGCCTGTATGTGGATGAGCTTCTGCGCGAAGGCAAACTCAAGACCGACGACGTACACAGCATCCGCGAGCACTTCCAAAACCGCTCCGGCAAGATGGAAGACGTGATCAGCCGTGCGGCCCAGGTGCTTTCCAGCCTCACCAGCTACACATCGCTTGCGATGGGGCCCAAGGGCGCGGAGATGATCATCCGCAATTTGCAGCTCGTGCCCATTTCGGCGCACAGCGCGCTTCTGGTGATCGTCACCGATGGCGGCATCATCCGCGACAGCGTCATCCACGTGGACAGCGAGCTGGATTCGGATGCGCTGTATGCCATCAGCCGGATGCTGACCGAACGCGTCGCCGGGCGCACGCTAGGGGAGACCCAGCAGGTGCTCAAGTCCGTCCGCAAGGAATCGGCTGAAAAGCGCAGCGTGATCGACAGCATTGCAAAGCTGGTCGCGCAAGCCCAGGCAAGCGGCAGCCAGGCGAACATTGCCTTTGCCGGACCCAGCAACATCCTCAACTTTCCCGAGTATTCGGATGTTGAAAAGGCGCGCGGGTTCCTGTCGCTGCTGGAAACCAAGGACGCCATCCTGTCGCTTTTAGAACAGCGGCAATCCGTGGCGTTTACTGTGCGCATCGGCCCGGAGACCGGCGTGAAAGAGCTTGAGGACTGCTCCGTTGTGACCGCGACCTATACCCTGGATAACGGAACCAACGGCACCATCGGCGTTATCGGACCCACCCGCATGCAGTACGGGCGCGTGCTGGGGATACTCGGCGCGATGGGGCAGCAGCTGTCCAGCGTGCTCAATGAGGACAAGGAGTGATTGCATGGCAAAGGATAAGACCGTGAAACCTGATGAGAAAACGCCAGAGGCAACCGAAGAAATGCTTCCCAAAGACGGGGAAACGGTTGTGGAGGAAATTGCCGAAGACGTAAAGGCCGACATGGAAGCGCTGCAGGTCTCTCTGGCGGAAGCCAACTGCAAGGTGGACGAGTATTTGACCCTCGCCCAGCGCGTACAGGCGGATTTTGATAACTATCGCCGCCGCAACCAGAACGTTCGCGGCGAAGCCTTCGAGGACGGCGCCAAATCCATCATTCAGCTGCTTTTACCGGTGCTTGACAATATGGAACGCGCCATGGAAGCGGCGGAGTGCAGCCAGGATAAAGCGCTCAAGGAAGGCATGGAGATGGTCGCCCGTCAGCTCAACGAGGTGTTCGACAAGCGCGGCGTAACGCCCATCCAGCGTCTGGGAGAGAAGTTCGATCCCAACCTGGAAAACGCCATTCTCACCGGCTCGCCGGAGGACGGCGAAGCGGGCACCGTATGCCAGGTGCTTCAGAAAGGGTATCGCATCGGCGATACGGTTCTCAGGCACGCGATGGTCAAGGTCGTGCCCGAGGCATAACAGCGGATCAAGGCATTTGCCTTTTCCCATATAGATTGCGATTACAGTTGAAAAACAGCGGATAAGAACAAGGAGGAACCAACAATGAGCAAAATCATCGGAATCGACTTAGGAACAACCAACAGCTGCGTTGCCGTACTGGAAGGCGGCGAACCTGTTGTCATCCCCAACGCGGAGGGCGCGCGTACCACGCCTTCGGTCGTAGCCTTTACCAAGGAAGGCGAGCGTTTGGTCGGCCAGATTGCCAAGCGGCAGGCTGTGACCAACCCGGACCGCACCGTGCTTTCCATCAAGCGTGAAATGGGCACGGCGCACAAGGTGAAGATTGATTCCAAAAGCTATACCCCCCAGGAAATCAGCGCGATGATCCTGCAGAAGCTAAAGAGCGACGCCGAAGCCTATTTGGGCGAGACCGTCACCCAGGCGGTGATCACGGTGCCCGCGTACTTCTCCGACAGTCAGCGCCAGGCCACCAAGGACGCCGGCCGCATCGCTGGCCTTGAAGTGCTGCGCATTATCAACGAGCCTACGGCGGCATCGCTTGCCTACGGCCTGGACAAGGAAGGCACCCAGAAAATTTTGGTGTACGACCTGGGCGGCGGCACGTTTGACGTGAGCATCCTGGAAATCGGCGACGGCGTGTTTGAAGTGCTTGCCACCAACG
>ERZ795057.1953-NODE-1953-length-16670-cov-8.305146_pt1 | contig 16670 bp, 10 predicted proteins | sample MGYA00375141_ERZ795057 | MGnify/ENA primary metagenome ERZ795057 (study PRJEB30186, sample SAMN05720163) | activated sludge metagenome | isolation source: Anaerobic digester | place: Hong Kong | collected 2015-01-26 ... | reverse complement strand
TAACCAGACTGGCAGATTTTGTTTCGTTGGCTTGAATTTTACCATTGAGTTTTAAGGTAGCTCCTTCATTCGCATCAGCGTTCCCAATAATGGTCGTTTGAATATTTGCCAGCTTAATGGCTTCGTCAGTCATTTGAAAGCCAATCTCATTATCACTGCTTGCTTGACTTGCAGGAATTAAATCCATTCCACAGATAGGACAATCTCCGGGTTCATTTTGCCGAATTTGCGGGTGCATTGAGCAGGTCCATATTTCGATTTCGGTCTTGCTTGAATTATGTTCGCTATGCTCCTGTGTAGAGACTGAAGTATTTTTATTAAACAAAAACCAACCAAGCAGTAAACCAATACCAATGGCTGCTATAACAACGATATATATTTTATAATTTTTCATTTTCATTCATTTTAGAAATCCGTTAAACGATTGATTTTAAATTTGGCTAAGTGGGATTGCACTATGGCGTTTACAATGGCAATTTCATATCGGTTAATGTCACTTTGCAACTTCATCAATTCGTCAAATCTTTTGCCTTTGCTGCTGTAATCTGCCAATAATATATCGTAAGCACTATTCGATATTTCAATTTGCTTATGAGCCAACTCAAACATCAATTTTGCACTTTTGTACTCTGACTTAAAGCCCTGAATACTGCTCATCATTTTATTGGTCAAACTCTCTTTTTGAAGTTCAAAAGCCTGCTGCTTTAATTCTTCTTCCTGTTTCTTTGCTGTGTATTTTTTGCGATATAATGGAATCGAGACCATTACTTTAGGAATTAGAATATCCCTGCCATTATTTGACGGGAATGCATCGGTTCTGCCATTAACTAAACTGTAATCTAATCCTACTCCGAAAGAGGGTTTCCCATCTAATGTATTTAGAACAAGTGTTTTATTGGACGCTTCTATACTCCAATCCAATTGTTTGATCACTGGGTGATTTGATTCAATCTTTTGCTTGAGTTGCTCTAAGTCGTAGGTTAATTCAGCCAATGCGAGTTTGGTAGTATCGACTTGAATTGAATCATTATTTGGGTTGTTTATCGCTTCATTTATACTTGCTGAAAAGCCTTGCTTCCGTTCTTCGAGAATTTGTATTTGCTGATTTAATTCTTCTATTTTAAGCCGAACCGTGAGTACATCAGAAGCAATGGATTTCCCACTTTCTACTTTTGCCAAGGCCACCTTTTCAATGGTTTCGAAAATGCGAATGTTCTTCTGAATGATTTTTTGCTGTTCTTGTAATAGATATAGATTGAAGTAAGCTGTTTTGATCTGGTAATCTATGTCTAATCGTTCAGCAGCTATTTGCTCATATTTAGACTTTGCCATTGTTAGGGCGACATCTTCCTTTGCTTTTAGCGTACCAAACCAAGGAAACATTTGACTGGCAGAAACACTCAGTACTTGCCCCCCAAGTCTTGTCTCAGGGCGAAGTATGGGAACTCCAACACCAACAGTTGGGTCTGGCAGTTGACTGACCTGTGGTCCCTTTTGCAGAGCCGCTTCGTATTCTAACTGTATTGCTTTAAGAGTAGGGTTATTATCGTATGCCTTTTTTAACAGACTATCCAAAGTCTGTGCTTTTACGTTGAAGGTGGAGGTCAGTAATAAAGTCGCTATAATTATATATTTAGTTTTCATCTGTCATCATTTGAGTATCCTTAGAAAATTTAAGTTGTACTTCTTTCCATAAGGAATACAGTACTGGTACGGTGAACATTGTAATCACTTGTAAAGTCATACCACCAAATGAAGGAATGGCCATTGGTAACATTATATCAGCCCCACGACCTGTGGAGGTTAGTACAGGTAATAAAGCCAAAATGGTTGTAGCCGTAGTCATCATTGCTGGTTTTACCCTGCGTAAACCACCTTCTACAACTGCATCTCTTATCTGTGAAACTGTAGCGGGAGTATTACGTTTGAAACTATCTTTTAGGAATGTAGCGACTAAAACGCCATCATCCGTAGCAATACCGAACAGGGCTAAAAAACCGACCCAAACTGCTACACTGAGATTAATGGATTTCATTTGAAACAAGTCTCTCATATTGGTGCCTAAAACATCAAAATCCATAAACCAGGGCTGACCATATAACCATATCATAATAAAGCCCCCTGAGAATGCTATAAACACACCTGAGAATACCATCAAAGAAGTGGTAACGGAACTGAATTGGAAGTAAAGAATTAGAAAAATTAAAGCCAATGCAATGGGAATGACAATGGATAGTCGTTTATTGGCTCTTACTTGTTGTTCATAGTTTCCTGCGAATTTGTAATTGATTCCTGCCGGCAATATCAATTCTCCATCATCAATTTTGTTTTGCAAAAAATTCTGTGCATTGTTCACGACTTCCACTTCGGCAAAGCCCTGTTCTTTATCAAATAATACATAGCCTACTAAAAAACCATCTTCGCTTTTTATGGCTTGTGGTCCTTGTTCGTATTTAATCTCTACCAAATCTCCCAGCGGAATTTGTAGCCCGTTAGAAGCCGAAACTAAAATGTTATTTAGCGTGCTTGGGTCGTCTCGCAATTCTCTTGGGTATCTCAACCGAATGCCATACCTTTCTCTGCCTTCGACAGTAGAGGTCATCACCATTCCACCTACGGTGGCTTGTAACTGCTTTTGAACATCAACAATTGACAAACCGTAACGACTTATTTTTTCACGGTCTATGTCAAACAACATATAGGGCTTGCCCACAATCCGTTCAGCAAATACGGCAGGGGCTTTTACTCCTTCAACATTTTTCAAATGTTTTTCTAATTCCAAGCCAAATGCTTCTATGGTCTCTAAATCTGAACCTTTTACTTTTATGCCCATTGGTGCTCGCATCCCCGTTTGTAGCATCACCAATCGTGTTTCTATGGGTTGCAGTTTTGGTGCTGACGTAACACCAGGAAGATTAGTGGCCTTTACAATTTCGTTCCAAATATCATCTGGAGAATGTATGTGCTCTCTCCATTGGCGGAAATACGACCCTTTATCATCTTGTACTAAATCGCTGATTTGAATGCCACCTGATAGAGCTTTTTCATATTCGATAGCCCCACCTGTTGACAACAAATATTTTCCATTCTTATCTGTCTTAAATCTCAAACGGTGACCATCCGCATTGGTCATATATTCCGATTTATACAGAATTACATTTTCATACATTGACATTGGAGCTGGATCTAAAGCACTTTCTACCCGGCCTGCTTTTCCAACTACTGTTTCCACTTCTGGTATAGCTGTAACAGCCATATCCAAAGCCCGAAGGTTTGCCACATTCATTTGCATACCTGAATGTGGCATCGAAGTAGGCATCAGTAAAAATGACCCTTCATCTAAGGCAGGCATAAATTCCTGACCTGTATTTTTTGCGATTTGAATGCCAAAGAAAATTAGGCTGCCAACGAGTAACAGGAATAACAACTTTACTCTAAGTAGGAAACGTAAAATCCTTTCGTAGAAATGAATTACTATATAAAAGCTTCCGATTAATATACCTGAAATAAATGAAACAAATAGAAAATTGGTAAGTACAGTTTTTGTAACACCCAATGGCATCCATATTTTGGCGAGAAGCCAAGCAACCAGCAGGGCATAGACAATGTTTCTTGCTATTTCAAAATAGGAATGGAATTTTCCATTCTGAAATGATTTTAGCCAGTAACTAATTATTCCAGTGATCCCAACTACAAGGCCAATTATGCCTAAATAATAGAACTGACCAAATAATAGGAAAATGCTAAATACCACCAATCCAATATTATAGCCAAAAGACAGCCATTTTGACTTTGTTTTAATCCCAAACAACTGAGCTGCCAATGGCGGGACTATGGTAATAGCTACAACTATCGAAGCTATAAGGGCAAAGGTTTTAGTAAATGCCAATGGTCTGAATAGTTTACCTTCTGCGGCTACCATAGTAAACACCGGCAAGAAACTTACAACCGTAGTAGCTACTGCTGTAATAACTGCTGAGGCAACTTCGGTGGTGGCATTGTAAATCGTAATTGAAATGGATTGGTTTGGTGGAGCTTTTTTGATATGTGTGTCCATACTTTCCGTAAGGACAATTCCCATATCGACCATCGTTCCAATAGCAATAGCAATACCTGATAAAGCCACAATATTCGCATCGACACCAAAGTATCGCATAGCAATAAAGCACATTAAGACAGCTACGGGTAGCGACCCTGCCACCAACAATGACGACCTTAAATTGAGTAGCATCAAAATCACCACGATTATGGTAATAAGTATTTGTAACCCAATTGCTTCTTCTAAAGTGCCTAAGGTCTCATTGATCAAATCTGTTCTATCATAGAATGGGACAACCGTCACTTGTGAAACTGTGCCATCAGCTAATGTCTTAGTAGGTAATCCCGGAGCTATTTCATCAATTTTGACCTTTACATTATTAATTACTTCTAATGGATTTGCTCCATATCTTGCTACTACCACACCACCAACAGCTTCTGCACCTGATTTGTCTAAAACTCCCCTGCGAGTAGCTGGGCCAATATTTACTACGGCAATGTCCTTAATGCGAATAGGTACGTTATCGGTGGCTGTGACTACAGCATTTTCAATATCTTCAATGGATTTTACATACCCTAAGCCCCTGACAAAGTATTCGGCAAGATTGATTTCAAGTGTTTGAGCACCAATGTCTAAGTTGCTTTCTTTTATGGCTTTCATTACTTGATTAAGGGTAATGCCATATACTCTCATTTTGTCCGGTATAACATCCACTTGATATTCCTGAACAAAGCCACCTATGGAAGCTACTTCTGAAACACCTGAAGCGGAAGACAAGCCAAACCGTACATAGAAATCTTGAATAGAACGCAGTTCGTGTAAATCCCAACCACCAGTAGGATTGCCTTGTTCGTCTCTGCCTTCTAAAGTGTACCAGTAAATTTGTCCTAAAGCGGTTGCATCTGGACCCAGGGTGGGCTGTACATCGTTGGGCAGGAGATTGGCAGGTAGAGAGTTTAATTTTTCAAGTATTCTACTTCTACTCCAATAAAATTCTACACCTTCATCGAAAATGACATAGATACTCGAAAAGCCAAACATTGAATTACTCCGTATGCTTTTTACTCCAGGGATACCCAATAAGGAAGTGGTTAGTGGATAGGTAATCTGGTCTTCTACATCTTGTGGCGACCTTCCCATCCACTTGGTGAAAACGATCTGTTGGTTCTCTCCAATATCGGGTATAGCATCAACTGCTACAGGGTCTCGGGGCAAGCTATTGACACCAAGGTCAAAGGGTGCGGTAACAACGCCCCATCCAATAAATAGTAGCAGTAGCAACCAAGCGACAAGCTTATTGTCTATAAAAAATTTGATTATTTGATTTAACATTATTCATTTTCATTCTTAGAATTTTACAAATAGGAATAGACCCATACTGCTGTTCAGCGGTATGAAGCATCAACGAAAATGAATGAATCAAATAAGGAAGGTCTGATAGAGTACCTGAACGTCTCTATCGGGTAAGGGTGGCTTGTACTGTGCATAAGGCTGAAAGTCAGCTTGCACACTATAGTTAAATACATATACTGCAACAAAAGCAGCAACAAAGTCTAACTGAATATCTTGGACAGTAGATAATTGAGTAGGTGTAGCATCTAAATCTGATTTCTCAATGACAACTGTTTCATTATGACAGCAGTTATCTTTATCTGCTTTGCTTACGTTATCTTCTTTGTGGTGGCAAGACTTCTTCATCTTATGACAAGGTGGCGTTTCTTGCTTTTCGTGACAGGATTTAGCTTTACCTAATAAGCTGACACTCTTTAACTGATCTTGACAATAGTGAATATCCATAGAGAATCCCGTTGACGATAGCATCATCAACAAAGCCATTGAAATGGCGGTAATTCTATGTGAAAGACTTCTTGTCATTGTTTACAAAGGTACTAAATTTATTAGGATTATCAATTATAACGTTTTGGCAATTCTTTATATTATTTGGAAATATCAAATGTCATCCAGCGACTTTCTCCGATTCTTTGTGATTTTTTTAAATGCCGAAGGCGGCATTCCGGTAATCTTTTTGAATTGAGCTGAAAGGTGAGCGGTGCTACTGTAACCCAAGTCAAAAGCTATTTCAGAAATGGTTTTTTCTTCATAACTCAACAATTCCTTTACCTTTTCTATCCGTTGTTGTAGTAGATATTGTTCTATAGTAATGCCTTCAACTCGAGAGAATGTTTTACTTAATTTTGAATAGTTGGTATGCAATGCCTTACTGAGATCATCAGAGAGATTGTAATTTGAGTGCTGATGGGTATAGTGTACTTTATTGATAATATAAGACTTGACCGCATTAATGATTTTCGATTCTTCACTATTTAAAAGTTCGAATCCCTGAGAAAGAAGTTTTTTTGAAAATTCTTTTTGTTGATCTTTTGAAATATCCCTATCGAGAACTACTGTGCCTAATTCAATGCTCGTGTAAGCGATTTGCAATTCATTGAGTAGAGTGCGAACACTACTCAGACAACGAGGACAGACCATATTTTTTATGTGAAGTTTCATATCTATTTTTTAGTTACTCCCAATCCATCTTTTGCAATCTAACAGCATTTAAAATAGCTAATAATGCCACACCCACATCGGCAAAAACTGCCTGCCACATTGTAGCCAGACCTAAAGTCCCGCCAATTAAAACCAGAATTTTTACGCCAAAGGCAAGATATATATTTTGCCAAATGATTCTTTGTGTGGATTTAGCAATTTGAATACCTGTGCTGATTTTTGAGAGTTGGTCGGTTTGAATGATAACATCTGCTGTTTCTATGGCGACATCAGAACCCATAGCACCCATTGCAATACCTACATCACTGGCTGCTAATACAGGAGCATCGTTGATACCATCACCAATGAATGCCACTTTTTTAACTGCATCCTTTTTTAGTTTTTCTACTTCATTGAGTTTGTCTTCAGGTAGCAATCCACCTTTTGCCTTTTCAATACCCAGTTGTGCAGCCACCTTTCGGGTGATACTGTCCTTATCACCGGAAAGCATCATAAATTCCTTAATGCCATTGCTTTTTAGCTTCCCTATAGACCGTTTAGCATCTTCCTTTAGCTCATCTGCTATAGTTACATAGCCTGCAAACTCTTCATCAATCCCTACTAAAACGATTGACTCCACAATGGACTCTGTTTCTTTAGGTGTAGAAATATTGAACTGCTGCATCAATTTTTGATTTCCGACAACAATTTCTTTGCCATCTACTAAGCCCCTTAATCCTTTTCCAGCTATTTCCTTTACTTCGGCAGATTCAGGAATTGATTCATTGGTTTGATACTCCATTATGGCTTTAGCAATGGGGTGAGTGGATTTTGATTCTATGGCTAAGAGCACAGGCATTAGCGTTTGCTCGGTCCATCCATTATATGGCTTGATTTGATTGATTTTGAATACACCTTTAGTTACTGTTCCTGTCTTATCCATCACTACGGTATTCACTTCTTTGAGTTCATCCAAGTATTTTGCCCCTTTAAATAAAATACCATTTTTAGAAGCTGCGCCTAAACCACCGAAGTAGCCCAATGGGATAGAAATAACCAAAGCACAAGGGCAAGAAATAACCAAGAAAATCAACGCTCTATACAACCAATCCTGAAATACATAATCATCCACAAAAAAGTAAGGGAGAAAACATATCGCTATTGCTAAGTAAACCACAATGGGCGTATAGATTTTGGCCAATCTTCTAATGAGCAATTCTGTCTTTGCTTTTTTTGAAGTTGCATTCTGCACCAATTCCAGTATTCGCGACACCGAACTATCGTTGAACAATTTCGTGACTTCTATATCTACAACACCTTCTAAATTTATTGAACCTGCTAATACGTTTTCCCCTTGTAAACTGCTCTGGGGCTTGCTTTCACCTGATAAGGCAGCCGTGTTGAAACTGGCTTTGTCAGAAAGCAGTATTCCGTCCAGTGGTACTTTTTCACCTACTTTCACTTGTATAGTTTCACCTATGGCTACATCGCTGGGATTTATGGTTTCATAATGGCCGTTTCTCAATACATTGGCAATTTTTGGTCTCACATCCAGCAGAGCCTTAATATTGTTTTTGGCTCTCTTTACAGCAGCACTTTGAAATAGTTCGCCCACGGCATAGAACAGCATTACTGCGACACCTTCAGGATATTCACCAATGGCAAAAGCTCCAATAGTGGCAATACTCATTAAGAAAAATTCGGTAAAAACTTCTCTCTTACTAAGTGCTAAAATGGCTTCTTTAATTACAGGAAAGCCAACAGGAATGTAAGCTGCAACATACCAAGCTACTCTTATCCATTCTTTGAAAAAAGCTACATCAAAATAATCAAGGATTATTCCTACTATTAACAAAATAAAACTGATTATGGCAGGCAGATATGCTTTCCAACCATCGAGAGAATGGCTATGCGAGTGGTCGTGCGAATGATCGTGACCTTCATGTTCGCTATGCTCGGCTTTTAATAAAGGCGGTGGTGTTTTCGCATCTATTTTTTCTTCCAATGAGCAACAGATTTGTCTGCCTTGACTGTCGTATATATGCTTATGTTTGGTTTGTTTCATTTATTTTCGATTTAATTTAATCCATCGGTTTACTGTCCTTCGGTAATTCAAGTACTTATCACCAAACTCCTTTAATAGAAAATCTTCTTCCAGTCTAATTTGTGTATTGATACTTAAAGTGGATAGTGCCACAATGAGCAATGTAAATGCATTTGGTAGGACAAGGAATAAGCCGACATTGGCTATCATTATGCCAAGAAAAACAGGATTGCGAGAAAGGGTAAAGAATCCATTCGTGATTAGTTCAGACTTATGATCTTCATCTATACCTATACGCCAGGAATCTCGCATATCGGACTGAGCTAACCATACTACAATGAGCGATAAAAACAAGAGTCCCCATCCTACGTATTTAAGTACATTAAATTCCAAATACCAAAAGGGAAGTAGGTATTTGAGCCAAAAAGGGACAAATGCATTAATTGAAACTACAATCAATTCGAGCAAAGAAATAAAGGCAAATACTTTTCCATTGTAGCCCTGAGCATCATCTCTTTTATTGAAAGTCAATGGGTTGATTTTGGTCTTTTTCCAAAGAAGATAAGACCTAAGAAAAAAAACCAAAAAGAAATATATAATTAGAAATATGAATAAATACATTATTGTCCAATTTTTAATATTCTGACTGCTCCTTGAATTACCAAGACAAAAACGATTGTTCCGATTATCAAATCAGGTTTGTTTGAATTTAACCAATTGACCAGTACTCCTGCTGTTATTACTCCCAAGTTTATGATCACATCATTTGAAGTGAAAATCATACTCGCTTTCATATGAGCTTCGTCTTTACTCTTCGATTTTTGTAGTAGATACAAACAAATGCCGTTTGCAATGAGTGCGAAAATCGAAACGATTATCATTGTTGAGAAATCCGGTAATTTCTCCGCTCCGAAAAATCTTCTCAACACTTCTACGAATCCAATAATCGCAAGTGAGATTTGGAAATAGCCAGCGAGTTTGGCAATCCGCTTTTTTCTTGTCAAAGTTCCACCGACTGCAAAGAGACTGATTGCATAAACGAAACTGTCAGCCAACATATCCAAACTGTCCGCAACTAATCCCATTGATTTTGAAATGAGGCCAGTTGTCATTTCAATTAAGAAAAAGGTGAAATTTATCCCAAGTACTGTCCAGAGCAGCTTCTTTTGGTTCGTATTTTCCTTAAATTCTATTTGGTCCGTTTCTCCGGTCGATACTATTTTTCCACCTAAACCCAGATCGTGAACTGATTTTTCAATTAGGTCAATTTGTCCACTGTGAAAAACGGTCAATTCTCGATTCGGAATATCGAAGACCAAATTTGCAATGTCAGAAATTCCGTCCAGTTTCATTCGGATTAAATTTTCTTCCGAAGGACAGTCCATTTTTGTGATCTTAAAAATTGTTTTTTGCATAATCCGTAAAAACTACACTCAATTAATGTTCGTGTTCTAATTCTCCTGCTTTGGATTGTGCATAAACGTAGTAGGCTCCCTTGGTCACGATTTGCATTCCTTCAGGAATGGTGTCGATCAGTTTGACAGCAGTAAATCCATTATCCGAAGCCCCTATAACTACATTTAGTTTCTGAAATTCAAATTCAATTATATCGCTATCGTTTTTCGCAGCGTATATGAATGCATTCTCTCCATCCCGAATTATGGCTTTTTCGGGTAAGGCAGTCGTGGTAATGTCGTTGAGCCATATTTTTGCATTTACGAATAAGTCTTTGACGAATGCAGGTTTTGTACCTTCTAAATGTCCGTGAACACGAACTGTTTTGGTGTTCGCATTAAATTCTTTACCCAGTACGCTTATTTCACCTTTATAAATAGTCTGTCCAAGAGCAGGAACGGTATAAGTGATATTTTGTCCTTTTTTAATTCTTGAAATGTCTTTTTCAAACACATCCAATTCTATGTGGAGGTGTTCAGTGGAAATAATGTCCATTAAGGAAACGGAAGATTGAGCATACATTCCATTATGGAAATTTATTTTTGAAATATAACCACTCATAGGAGCGACAATGGCAATCTGCTGACGAATAGAACTTGTGGTGAGTTGAGAAGTTGAAATGCCTAAATAACCCAGTTGCTTTGAGAGGCCCGTGGACTTGGCTTCTAAGACGGCTACTTCAGCTTCTGCATTTTGTAGGTTTTTCGTAACACCTGCATTGGCTTCTACTAAAGTTCTTTGTCGTTCTACATCCAATCGCTTTAATTTGAGTTGAGCCATTGTTTCCAAATACTCTTGTTGTGTTTTGATAAAATCAGGATTCTCCAAGTAGGCAATTACGTTACCTTTTTTTACATAGTCTCCTTCCACATACTTCTTAGAACTTTTAATAATTCCGTTGGCTTTAGCGGAAACAGACGAATAAGCATTAGGCGGCAACCCTAAAGTACCAGTAGCCTTTACAAAGTCATTTATTTTGATAGACGATAGTTCTCCAAATTCCAAGCCTATGGTTTCTGCCTGCTGTTTTGTAAGAAATAACCCTTCCCTGTGCTCTTCTTCACCCTGACTATGTCCATCTACTTCTGAATGTGTATTTGATTCTGTTCCGTGGTTATGGCCGTCACCTTCGCTATGCTTATGACCGCAAGAAAAAGTAAAAACGGTTAATGTTGCGAATACTATTATATGTGTTATTTTATTCATTTTATATCTTTTACTGGTTTGAAAGAAATTGATAATCAGCAACGGCTTTATTATGAGCTTTTATCTGCTCCCAATAATTCTTATTGTTTGCTGCCATTAATTGTAAGGCGTTCAATAACTCCAGATAAGAAATCTCGCCTTCCTGATAATTGAGTTGGCTAATCCGTACCATTTCAGGATTAATCGTATTTAATTGTTGATTGTAAAAATTGATTCCTTCCTGATAAAGACTGACAGCATTTTTGGCTGCTATCTGTTCCTGTTTTAAGGTTAAGACCTTACTTTGATATTGAAACTCTCCAATGTCAAGTTGCATTCGTTGTGCTTCAATTCTTTTTTTAGCTTGCCCATTAAACAAGGGCAGTGAAACGCCTACCTGAAAGGCATTGAGCCATCCACCTTCATAGAATCTCTGGGCAGCGTAACCTACATTAAAGTCAGGTTTTAGTTCAGATTGCATTACCCCGATCCGTGCATTTTCTACAGCTATGGCTTGCTTGCTTTGAAGAAGAAAGGGATTGTCCAGACTATCGTATTCTTCCAGATAAGTCACCGTAAAAATGCTATCTATAGTAGTCACCGGCTCATCCGCATTAAGGAGTATCTGAAATTGTTTTTCAAGATTTGTAATTACCATACTGCTTTGCCTTTGAAGCAAATTGTACTCTTGCCGTTTCGATTTTAAGGTTAGCGATTCAATAGGATTAGCCGCTCCGGCATTCACTCGAACTTCTGCCTTTCTTTGATACTCTGCATAGGTGTTTGTTAGATTGGTGTATAGTTTATTGAGTTCTTTTTGAAATTGAATGTCTGCATATAACTGCCGGACTTGCCATTTTAATTCATTTTCCGTGATTTGTTTAGCATAAGTACTCCGAATGCTCAGTTCATTTTGCAATTGGTTTTGAGCTTTCACAATCCCCGGATTGGGTATGTTTTGAACCACACCTATTTGATTTACTTGTTGCCCAAAATCTCTATCAAACAATCCATCTCCTTGATAAGAAATTTCGGTAGTACCGAGATTGTATTTCAGTTCCTGAAGCGATTGCTCCTTTTGAATAGTCAAGTCAGCCGCTTTCATATTGGGGTGATTATCAATAGCTATAGCAACAGCACTATCTAAATCCAGAGTACGTTGCTGTGCTTGAACACCAACAGTCAGACCAATACATAGAAAGAAGCCAAGTGCTGCTTTCTTGAATCCTGTACTATTGTTCTTCTTTCGTAATGACCATTTTTCTAACCAATAATATAGTATGGGTAAAATAACCAGGGTTAAAAATGTGGCCGTTATTAAACCACCGATTACAACAGTTGCTAAGGGTCTTTGTACTTCAGCACCACCGGAAGTTGATATTGCCATAGGTAAAAAGCCCAATGAAGCTACTGCCGCAGTCATCAATACGGGCCTTAGTCTAACTCTTGTTCCTGTCCATATTCTTTCTTTTATGTCTGTCATTCCTTCTTTTTTTAGTTGATTGAAATACCCGATCAGAACAATACCGTTCAATACGGCTACTCCAAACAATGCTATAAAACCGATTCCGGCAGAGATACTAAAGGGTAGGCCCCTGAGTTGTAATGCCCATATACCGCCAATAGCGGATAGTGGAATGGCGGTGTAAATCAATAATGCCTGAGAAACCGAACCGAATGTGAAATAGAGTAATATAAATATGAGTGCCAAGGCAATAGGTACGGCTATAGATAATCTCGCATTGGCAGCCTTTAAGTTTTCAAACTGGCCGCCATAGGTAAAATAATATCCGGCAGGTAGTTCTATTTTACCGTCTAATTCAGATTGTATTTTTTCTACTAAAGACTCCACATCTGTATTGCCCACATTTACGCCTATGACGATTCTTCTATTGGTATTCTCTCTCGAAATTTGCATTGGAGCATTTATCAGTTCTACATTGGCCACACTATTCAATGGTACTTGACTTCCATTGTCAAGGGTGATAAATAAATGCTCGACATCATCTATTCCCACTCTATTCTGTGCATCTAATCGAACGACCAAATCAAATCGCTTATCTCCTTCATAAACAATACCTGCCTTTTCACCTGCAAATGCCGAACGTACAATTTGATTCACATCCTGGACGTGCAGGCCATATTGAGCCATTTTATTATAGTCATAGGTAATCATCACCTGTGGCATTCCAATGGTTTGTTCTACATTGACTGTACCTACACCATCTAATTGCTTAATTATTTGTTCGGCTTTCGTAGCTTTTTGGTAGAGCAGATCCAAATCCTGACCAAACAATTTGATCGCAATATCTGCTTTGGAGCCCGTCATCAATTCATTAAACCGCAATTGAATGGGTTGTGAAAATTCAAAACCAACACCCGGAATAACTTCGAGCGACTCTTCCATTTTTTCAAACATCTCTTTTCTATTTCTTGCCGAAGTCCATTCTGATTTTGGTTTCATTACCAATACATAATCACCTATTTCTACGGGCATTGGGTCTGTAGGTATTTCCGCTGCTCCAATATTTACAACCACATCTTCGATTTCAGGAAAATCATTCAACAATTTGTTTTGAATCATTTTAGCCGTTTCCACACTTTGCGACAATGAACTACCGGGCGGTAGAATGTGCTGTAAGGCCAAATCTCCTTCTTCCAATGTTGGGATAAACTCTCCACCCATCCTGCTAAAGACAAAAACACTGATTAGAAAAAGAACTACTGTTGCTCCTACAAATAGTGTTTTTAATCTAAAAGCAGCATTTAAAATTGGACGGTATAGGTTTTGAAAAAATGCAATGATTCTATCTGAAATGGTTTTCTTGTTGACTGCTTTTTTATTAAGCACTAAAGCTGCCATCATTGGTACATAGGTAAGCGATAGAATCAATGCTCCGGCTATGGCTAACATTACGGTTTGAGCCATTGGCTTGAACATTTTGCCTTCTATACCCACTAAAGCCAAAATAGGTATATAGACCATTAGGATTATAATTTCTCCAAAGGCAGCTGAGCTTCTAATTTTTTGAGAAGAGCCAATTACTTCATCATCCATTTCAGACTGAGTTAACAAACTGCCTGCTTTTCTCAGGTGCAATCTGTGAACAATAGCTTCAACTATGATTACTGCACCATCTACAATGAGTCCGAAATCTATTGCTCCAAGACTCATTAGATTGGCAGATATGCCGAACACATTCATCATTGAAACCGCGAACAACATTGCTAAAGGAATTACAGAGGCTACAATAAGGCCTGCTCTCCAATTTCCTAACAGTAAAACCAATATGAAAATGACAATAAGCCCACCTTCAATTAAATTTTTCTTGACTGTACCAATAGCAGTGCTGACCAACTTGTCCCTAACCAGATAAGGCTCTACAACAACACCTTCGGGTAGCGATTTTTGAATTTGCGTAACCCGTTCTTTAATCAATTCTGTAACCTGAGCGGAGTTAGCTCCTTTAAACATCATTACCTTTCCACCTACTACTTCTTCACCATCCCGAACCAAAGCTCCGTATCTTGGAGCTTTACCAAATTGCACATTTGCCACATCTTTTACCAATACGGGAGTCCCACTGTCATTTCTGACAACAATGTTCCCAATATCATCTAATGACTTAGCCAGTCCTTCTGACCGAATGTAATAGGCACTTGAGTTTTTCTCTATGTAAGCACCACCTGTATTTTCATTGCTCTTTTCGAGTGCTGAGAAAATTTCAGAGATACTTACACCTACGGATTTTAATAGGTTAGGATCTACAGCTACTTCGTATTGTTTTAAGTAGCCACCCATCGAGTTTACTTCGGCTACACCTTCTATTCCTAAAAGTTGCCTTTTTACAATCCAGTCTTGTATGCTCCGTAATTCAGAAGCTGAATACTTGCCTTCGTACCCTTCTATTGGTCGGACTACATATTGATAAATTTCTCCCAAGCCGGTAGAAAGTGGTGCCATTTCGGGAGTGCCTAATCCTTTTGGAATGGCTTCCTGAGCTTCTTTTAGCCTTTCACCAACCAACTGCCTTGCTAAATATATATCGTAGTTTTCTTCAAACACCACAGTTACTACTGAAAGCCCAAACCGGGAAATAGACCTTATTTCTTCCGTTCTTTGAAGACTTTGTAGTGAAAGTTCAACAGGTGTGGTAATGAACTGCTCTACTTCTTGCGTGGCAAGTGTAGGCGATAGGGTTATGACCTGCACCTGATTATTGGTTATATCAGGGACAGCATCTATGGGCAGCTGTCTGAGTGAAAATAGACCCCAGACAATAAGGGCGGCCACCAGTAGCCCTATGACGAACTTATTCCGCACGGAATAAGCAATAATTTTATTGAACATTGAAATTTTATTTGCTTATGTTAAAACCTGTACTATGATTGAAAAGGGCATAGTACTCCCCCGAAAATGGAATTAACAATAGGCGGGCGGGTGCCAGACTCCTTCGGTATAGTCAGAGGAGTAATCAAATTTGTAAGGAAATAAGTAGGTAGTTGAGGCCAAGATTTTTACTTCGCCAATTTGGTGACCAGTAGGTACAGTAGTGAGTGAGCCACAGCAAGAGCAAGAGCAAAATGGAGTGCAAAAATCGCTATGTTCAGAGTGGTTATGGTCGTGTTCGGTTTGAGATACTTCTATATTTGCATCTACATCATCAAGCTTATGGGCAATGCCATCCGAGCAAGGCACAACCGACAATGCCAATACACAAATTGATAATATGAATGAAAATAATCTCATATAACTTTGCAAAGATAGGACAAGTTCTCTGCAACCCACTTGCAAAGTTTATCTATTACAGTCTCCGCAATGCCCTTTGATAACCATATTGGCCTGTTGCATTTTGAAGTTTTTGGGAAGCTCTATATGTGGTATGTTTTGATTCGTAAGGCAAAAAGTATTCTCACAAGTGGTACAATGAAAATGATAGTGCAAATCGTTGGTTTCACATTGACAAGATTCGAGACAAAGAGCATATTTCAACTGCTTAGTGCCATCATCAATGGTATGTACTAATTTATTCTTTTCGAAAGTTTTAAGTGTACGGTATAGTGTTGATTTATCGGCCGCTTCAAAAGCGTTTTCAATGCTTTGTAAAGACACTGCTTTATCTTGTTCCATTAGGTATTGTAATACGAGGATTCGCATTGCCGTAGGCTTTATGTGCCTTTTGTTTAATTTATTTTCGATTTTTTCATTCATCATAAAAACCACAAATTATTTTTTCCGAAATCAGGAAGTTTGTCACCTTCAAAGAATGGAAATATTTGGGCAACCATTTCCGGGTATTTAATAGTTACGGGGAGGTTTTGTTGTTTTACAGACTTCCAGTACATACGACTAAACTGATACACCTGGTCTATTATTTCTTTCTTGACTTGTGGGTCTTCGAAATAGTTTTTTTCTGTACAAAATAGATTCAGCTTTACAGGAAATGGATTGTCCTT
>ERZ795057.1951-NODE-1951-length-16678-cov-8.223365_pt1 | contig 16678 bp, 7 predicted proteins | sample MGYA00375141_ERZ795057 | MGnify/ENA primary metagenome ERZ795057 (study PRJEB30186, sample SAMN05720163) | activated sludge metagenome | isolation source: Anaerobic digester | place: Hong Kong | collected 2015-01-26 ... | reverse complement strand
TACTTGACTCCCATCCTCTTTCAGATAAATTTAACAAAACAGCTTCAAACTGTTCAGAAAACTATGAAAAATGATATATTTCGGAGGACTTAAAAAAATGAAAAAATTTATACTGATATCAATGATAGCCATTGCGGCTTTTGGAGTTACCGGTTGCGGAGAGGACGATGGGACCAGCGCGGATATAAGATGGGATAATAACTCAGGTGATGATATTTACGAAGTAAAATGGGTCGCCAGCGGAAAAGTTGACCAGACCTGGAGCGCTGACCTTGCGAATACCAGTGTATCCCCATATAAAGGGATCTCTGAACTCACCGGGCAGGGGGAATGCCTTAATGTTACTGATCGCGGTACCGGCGCGGAAGGGACTCCCTACGATGTATATATAGACGGCGCATTAAATCATAGTGTAGACAATAATGACTCTGAAACCCTGAATATATCACAAGTTCAGGCTAAATAAACCTGGTATGTCATTTCTGACGTGCTGTTTAAAGGGATAATAAATTTGAAAAAATATTTATTGGCATTAATAGTAATTTTTCCTGTCTTCACCTATGCTTCTGATACCCCTACAGAAAAAACCAAGTGGCAGAAACTATTAGGCCAGTGGAGCATTGTTAATTCCCAGGCTGTTGAAAACCGTGCATGGGCTGCGCCATGGGAATATTACGAATTATTGAAATACAATACAATTATTACATATAAAGCTCCATCAGACTTTAACAATATTACTGTTAAGGCTTCAACATTTGACAGGTTTAAAACTCCATCGGAATTTATGATTTCGTTCGCCATTACAAGTGAACGTGCGTCATGGTTTTACCATATGTATGCTTTTAAAATCACGGGAGGTTTCTGGGGCATGGACAAGGTTACATTTATTAAGTCAGACCGGCTTGATAAATCGAAACCATTTAACGCAAAAAACAATTCATTTGTTAAAGAAATTGCATCAGCTGACTGTAGTGTTAAATACGATAAAACGCATGAATACAGCATCAAATTTGAAGGTCATGATGCAGTTCTTTATATTAACGGCAAAAAAATTCTCTCTGTCAGGTTCCCTGAAAAATCACATAAAGGGCGTATCGCAATAAGTTCAAAAAACGTGAAGGTTTCAGTAGACAGTGTTGAAGTAAAAAAGAACAAAAAAACAGTCTTTGAAGACGACTTTAACGAAGACTCGATTTATATGCGCCGGGTTAAAGCCAGAATAAGCGGCGCAAATAATGATAAGAAGCCGGAGTAATCCGGCTTTTTTTATTTATTATATTTTAGTAATATGTATTTGTTTTTTCTCTGTAAAATCAATTCAGAGTAACATCAAGCTCAGTCAGACTCGTATCATCCGGCACAGAAACAGAAGCGGCTGTATGATCAATATAACCGGTCTTGCTGAATGTGATGTTATAACTCCCCGAGACAAGAATCCTGTGGTAATACCCCTGCGAATCGGTTTTTATTATAAGGTCACCTGTAACCCCTGCACCGTCATCGTAATCAACAGTTACAGCAACCCCGGGCAGAGGGTTCCCCCCTGAATCTGTTACCCTGCCGTGAACACCGTAACCCGCCTTTTTAATATAGGCCATAAGAGAATCCCTGTTATACATGAAGACCTGCTGCACACCCTCTTCAGTTGAGGGATTCCGGCGGGCAACCTCTATTGTCATGTCAAGGCACCCTGTCTCCATATAGCTCCAGTCCTGAAGAGTGCCATTAGCTATATACCAGTCCCCGCCGTTTATTGTCCCCTCATCCATTAATGTATATGTTGATAAATCGGGATTATCAAGGAAAGTCCCTGCAGTTGTATATGCCTTTCCGAATGCCCTGACAAGATCATTCTCTGCAGGTGCCAGCCCAGCACTCTCTTTCCCGTAATCAAAGGGCATATTCAGCAGCACTGCCCCTGAATGAAACGTTGCAGATAGGTGAAAAATATTTGATTGCGAAAACGAAACCATTGCCTGGGATTCAACCTCTGACAATGCTCCAGAACCATGAACCGTACCGGGAACCCATTCATAACTGAAATTCCTGTTAAGATCAACCTTGTTTCCGTTATACCTGTTATCCGCAGCTAGGCCGTCCGGATTGAAAACAGGAATTATAACTATGTACCTGTTATTAATAAGATCTTCAACTTCCGGATCCTTGTCATAATTGTAAGTCAGGTATTCAATAAATCTTATCATAAGTTCAACAGATATCTTCTCAATACCGTGAATCCCCCCTGTAAGGCGTATGGCTGGTTCACCCTCCAGTGTTCCGGGGTTGTCAGATATCACTATTGCCCTGATTACCCTTCCGTCTGTGCTGTAACCAACAGTTTCAAGGGATGTGAATGCCGGATAATTAAGCTTTATCTCGTCCAGGAAAGTCAGAATCTCGTCTGGTGTATGGTAGTCATATGAAGGTGAAGAGCTCTCCCCTCCCCCGCCTCCTGAGCATGAGATAAAAAAAGAGAGGTAAACCATTAGCGATATTTGCAGAAATCTTTTCATCAGGATAAAAGTAATCAGTAAAATTTATTTGTTACACCGGGAAATATCATCCGGACTACTCTTTTTAGTCAAGAAACATCTCTCTAACTTAAGATATTAAAAATATGAGATCGCCTCCAGTTCAAAACAGGCAGCAGGCTGATTAATATCTACGCTAATTACCGAATGATGATAAAAGTTATATATAAAACTACCAAATCCAGATATGAAGTAAAATGCAAAAAAAGAAACAGGGAATCAACCTATAATCTGGAATACGAGAAGCTCCAGGGGAACTGGTCCGAATAAACGGAACTCTTTCCGGGAATACAACAATTACAAAAAAAGCCTCCAGAAGGGGCCTTGTAAATTAACGTATTTGTTTATTTTGAATATTTAAATTATTGAACATCAGGGAAACCCCTACACCTCTTTTAAGGTTTTCCATTAATGCAAAAAAATTTGACATTTCTATTTTTTATATTATTTTTTTGAGGATACTTTATACAGGAGGACTCAATGAAAAAGTCAGTCGTTGTTCTTGCTCTTTGTTTCACATTCGTAGCTTCAAGTGTTTTTGCCAACAATGCAGGTGTAGGTATTGGTACAGTTCTTCTCAAAGGGAAGCAGGGAAAAGTTATGGAACTCATAGCTACATGTCTCAACGGTCTCTGCGGTAACGGTACATTTGCTATCACAACAGGAACTCTTGGTTACAAAGAAGGCGCAGTTATTGGTGTTAACATTGTTGATGTTTATGTTGCTGAAAACATGGATTCACTTGCCAATGATATCGCAAAAGGGGACGGGGAATATCTTGATACACTCGCTCACCTTATGAAAGTTGATAACAAAGACGCTTTCAAAAACAAACTCCACAAAAACTTTAACAGCATCTACACATCTAAAGATGTAACATCCAAAGATGTTGTAGCTAATATCAACAAAGTTAACAGCTAACAGTGTCTGTCAAAGCTTTGATGGTAAAATCAAAGTACGGCCTTATGGCCGTACTTGTTTTATTAATAGCCGCGCAAGGAATATCCTACGGGGATGACGCAGCCATTAATAAAACTTCAGATGAAACATATATCTCGGAACTGATCAGCAGGTCAAAAGAACTGAAACTGGCAGACGATATCTACTGGCGCACAATCGTCCATTACAAAAAAAATTTATTCGGCGGCTATACAAGCCAGGTGGACGACCCTGCTTTCTTTTTCGCTGAAGAAGGAAAAGATGATCCTCAGGCTGAACTTGAGGCGACCATCAGGGGGTTCTTCAGGCCCCATGATAAAGTCATAATGCATCCAACCGCGAAATTCTCCGCAAGGTACGGATGGCTGAAAGAAAAACTGGCAATTGACACGGCAAAACTTCCCTATGACGGAGACACATGGTTCAGGGAGTTTTATAAGGAGATCAACCCCTCCACTGTTACTCTTGTTTTCCCCGCAGGTTTTATGAATAACCCGGCCTCAATGTACGGGCACACCCTTCTGCTCATTGAAACAGAAGGGGGAAGCAGGCTGATGGCGCGCTCCCTGAATTATGCGGCAGCCACTGACGATGCCCTGATGCCGATGTTCGTATACAAAGGGCTTTTCGGTTTATACAAAGGGTACTACTCCTTTCTCCCATATTATCAGAAGATACGGGAATACAGCGACACTGAACAGCGGGACCTCTGGGAATACGAAATATCCATGACACCTGTTGAAAAAGAAAAGATGGTGCGCCATGTCATTGAAATGGAGAACATCTATGCGGATTATTATTTCATAGATGAAAACTGCTCTTATAATTTACTGTTTCTTATCGAGGCCGCGAAGCCTGAAACCGCAATAACCGATTACTTCTGGTGGGGCGTAGAACCTATAGATACCCTTCGCGCGGCCCAGGATAAAAATATCGTTAAAAAGAGGATTTTCAGGCCTTCCCTTTACTCAAAAATACAATTCTTCAGATCAAAACTGAACAGTGATGAACAGGAGTTCGTTTACAATTTCTGCTATGGAGAATCAGATCTGTCCGGGATCGACACTCTCACCACTGAAGAAGAAAAAAAGATCATCATGTGTGATCTCGCCATAGACTACCTGAAATTCATGGCTGTGAAAAAAAAGATATCTGAAGCGGATTACAGAACAAGGTTTATGGCCGTTCTTAAAATTAGAAACCTGCTGGGGAAATACGACCCTGTGAAGGAGATCCCCACACCAGTAGCGCCCGATGACTCTCACGAGTCCAGGAAACTCGCTTTTGAAACAGGGCACTCTCTCGAAGGAATCTATTCCCAGTTTACATACAGGCAGTCATGCCATGAACTGATGGACCCGGACGACGGATACAACATGAATTCCCAGATCGTATTCGGAAAACTTGAGACACGATACTATTACGATGAAAAAAAGTTCGTTCTGCAGAAACTTGATGTTGTTGATCTCATATCTCTCCCTCCGTCAGACTCATACTTTATTAATCCATGTTACATATTCAGAACAGGTTTAATACAGAATATAAATGAGGAGGAGAAGGAGACCCTCTCTTACAGGCTTAATGGTGCTGCGGGTTTGAGCACACTGCTGACCAGCAAAGTTCAGGTCTATTTTTTCGCCGGAGTCAGGTCATACTTTAACCCCGATTACGACAACTACACGGACCTTCTCGGAGGAGGGGAAGCGGGAATACTTACAATCCTGGGCCCCTGGAAAAATCATATATACGCATCCGCTTACCGGGCCCCTTTCGGAGAGATCCACACAAGGTATTCCGCAGGCCTGTCTGAAAGGATAAAAATTACCAGTTCAGTTTCAATTCTGGGGGACTACTCATACAATCATGATTATTCATTCAACTGGCATGAATTCAGCGCAAAGGTGAACCTGTACTTCTGATTAATAAACAGGTTCACCCCTCTTTAGAACTTTTTACTTGAATTTTAAACCCTCTCTTTTAAATTATAATAGATACTGTAAATTTTTTTGCCGCGCATCGGGATTACTAAATCCATGCGCTGCAGCCATGTATCACCTGACCCGGATCTTTTACTGACAGATCAAAAATCAAAAGCAGACAGGTTGGACCAAATGCCAAAGACACCGCAACCGGAAAAGAAAAAAACAAGCAGAAAAAAGAAAACAGAAACGGAAAAGACAAAAAAGAAACAAATTGAACAGACTTCCGGAACTGTAACTGAACAGGCCATTATAAAAGAGGAACCGGCCCCGAAAGATAAAAAGGGCACGGATAAAACTGAAAAGAAAAAGCGGCCCCTTTATTTAAGGATACTTAAGCAGCTTGCAAAGACCCTCTTTATCAGAATACCCCTGATACTGATCGTAATAATAGCGGCCGCTTTACTCTTCGCGAAGATATACCTCTCTCCATCTACGGTGGAGAACCTGGCAAAAGAGTCATTCAACGGGATGTCTTACGGCACGCTTGAACTGAATGTTGAAGACTTCAGCCCGTACAGCGGTTTCGCCATAAATAATATAGTTATAAAAAGCGGCCCTGATTTCAACAAACAGAAGCTTTTTGAGATGGAGAGAATCGTTTTCAGGTACGGTTTTTTCAGTATATTCACCGGGAGCATCAGGTTTCCTGAAATCGGTCTGTACAAGCCGCGGGTTTACCTGACCGAAAAAAACGGCATATGGAACGCCGCGACTCTGATGAAACCCTCAGAGAAGAAACCTGAACCGGAAGAAGAGGAGGAGGAAGAGGAACCGTCAGAACCTTCAACAGGTGACATCAACCTCCCCATATCCGTTGATTTTCTCTTTAACTTCATCCTTGATGATCTCTGCGTTTACGTGAGGGGAACTGACATGAAAGCCGATATGACAGGCCTCACGTTCAAAGCACTCATTGATGTTCCTCCGTTTAAAACAATTCCAAGATCAATTGAAGCTGTAAGGTTGCTTAAAACCATGAAGTTTGAACTCAATCCTGAAAAGAGTATGGATGTAAAATTCTACTCAAAAGCGGCGGCCACCGAACCTGAACTTATACTTAACTGGAAGCTTGCGTTCAGCAACGGGGACACACCTGAATTCAGCAGCACCCTGAATGCCGGCGCCAGAAGGATGCCCCTCAGGCTGCAGAACAAATTTCTGTCACCATTCAATTTTCTCATATCCTACGATATTTTCTACAACCCGATAAATGATATTTTAAAATTAAACTCTTTTTCAGTAAGCTTCCAGAACAGCCGATGGCTCAGCCTTTCCGGAAAGGTAAGCGGAGTAACAAAAAACCAGGTTCTTGACATTAAAATGGATGAGAGTCGTATACCTCTCAAAGACCTCTATCCGTATTACGTGGTAATGACAGGAGACCGTACCATGAGATGGAACGGAGAAGTATCACTGGCTCCCCTTTCTGTCCGGGGAACGGCAAAGGCCCCTGAAATTAAGGGCGCGATTAATATTAAAAATCTTTTTTTCAAAAATCCGGGAATTGAGGCCAGGGTTCCCCTTCTCTCTCTGGGGTATTTCATGAACCAGTACGGCAGCAGCATGGACCTTGGCGCGGACATTGCCATCCCTCACCTGCGGTATATTATTGAAGGGAGCAAATCAGGTGACAATGGAATTAAACTCTCAGCAAGGGCATCCGGAATAAACAACTTCTCAAAGGTAAAAATAAATGAAGTCTCCCTTGATTTTTACAACCCTTCAGGCCGGGAGAAAGCCCTTTCAATGAACCTTGCCGGATTAATCAGCATGGGGAAAGCGATGAGCGGTAATATAAATATAGACAGGCTGCAAATCAACACCCGTCCCCTGCAGTTCATGGTTCCCGGAAGGTTTAAAAAACAGGTGGAGGGAATACCGCTTAAGAAACCTGTTGATCTGAAACTCGGCACAGATTTCACACTTGCAGGCCAGAAGACCGCTGCTGACCTGGCACTCTTTGCAAAAATTCCTGACTACGGCGTGAATGACCTTGCGCTGAAAGCATCAGTTGAACAGGACGCCGCCGCTCAGAGAGTAAGGATTAATAAAGTGACCCTGGGGAGCAGGGCCATGAACCTCCTCCTGGCAGTAAACGGGACTGTTGATCTTAAAAAGGCCCCGTTATCAGATTCAGACCTTAGGGTTTCCCTTGAACTGAACAATTCCGCGCTTAAAAGCATTTTCGGACCGTGGAAAACTTCAGGGGTAATGAAACTTTCCGCAAGGATGAAGGGCGACCTTGATACAGGGAAAGCCTGGGGGAATCTCGTATTCAGCGATTTTAATGTAAGAAATGATGAGGATATGCTTGCCCTCAATGATCTTGACATGAACTTCCCCTTTGAATATGAATTCAAAGCCAGGAAAGGGGGGAAATCATACATTGCTGTAAACCAGAAAGAGGTAATTGACAGTGAGCAGTTCGGAGATAAAGCGAATTTCACAATAAAATCTGTTAGCGCAAAACACCCGGCCAGGGACATCTCCTATGAATACATGAAAGACTTCACTGCAAGCATGGTATTCAGGGACAATGTTTTCCGGATCTCCAACCTGAAGGCATCCGTAATGGACGGCTCCATTTACGGCCGATCAATCCTTTTCAACCTTGCAGACTTCAAACCTGAAAACATGGAGTTCAACCTCATACTTGACGTCTCCAATATCAACGTGGCACGCCTGGACGATCCGGATCCCAGAAAAGGGGGAAAGGAAGCGGAACTTTCGCTTAACGCGAACTTTTCAGGCCGCGGCCTTAATATTCAGAAGGAGCTCACGGCTTCAGGTTATATAAATATCTATAAGATAGGGACCGAATTCGCCAACAGGCTGATGCGCGGACTTTCTGAAGAGCAGGGGAAATCGAAGCTGGGCGGCCCCGTACAGTTTGCTGTAGACAACTCGATGCTGATTAAAGGGTTCGACTTCAGGCTGGACAAGGGCCTTGTCTATACAACAGTAACATTTACAAGAAAGGCGCTTAGCCTGTTATTCACGGTTGATAATTCGCAGGTATCATTTGAAAGGATACCGATACAGGAATATCTGAGAAAAGTTTCGGAGGCAAAATAAAAATGAAAAGAATAATACTTACTGCAATAATAACGGCCATTGCCTGCTACGCCTTTACAGGCTGCAAATCCACTCCAAGCTGTCTTACCGTTGTACCGCCGGAGATAAACCTGACGGGTGAAAAAACGGTTATTGAAAGGCAGATCGTGGGTGACTACATGGAACTGGAGAAGGACGCATGGACAGTCTCTTCTGTGCGAACAACAGTTGCCCGGAAAAAAGGGGACTCAAACTTAAGCGGCGATCAGGAAATAATCAAGGCAATTAAAGCAAGAGAATTTCACGCTGACAGGATAAGGGACTACAAAACAGAAGGCGTCATAGGTGAAACAGCCGAAGGTTATATTTCATACATCCCGGGGCACTCTTATGAAAAGTCCGCTGAACTGAAAAAAGTATTGCTCACAATAATTGATGAGGAGAACAGTGCGCGGAAAAATATTTTCACAAGGACTCTGTCAAAAAGCGGAAAGAAAACACCCTCTGACAGTGAAGTTAAATCCTTTGGCAGGATGTTCGCTGATGAGCAGAGGGCCCTTGCACAAAAGGGTGACTGGATACAGGACAACTCAGGAAAATGGACCAGGAAAAAATAATGATGATTATAAAAAAAATATCAAAACTCATTGTTCTGCCGCTTATTATCATTCAGGCTGTTTTATTTATCTCCTGTGAAAGTAATGTAAAATATAATGTATCATTCAGCTATCAGGGGATTATTGACAAAGAATTCAGGTTCAATGTCGGCCGGGTAATCCCTGTGACAATAAGCCAGTCAATTGAAACAGATGGAGATATATCAGTTGACGGCAATTATTTCTTCTATTCGTCCAATGCTGACGGAGGAAACTTTGACATATACCTCCGGGCAATGGGTGATATTACAACAGTTCGCCTGACTTCGCACCCGTCAAAAGACACTAACCCCGTAATATCTCCTGACGGAAAGAGCCTTGCCTTTGTTTCCTTCAGGGATGATCCTGAGGGTGATATTTTTATAGTAAATATAGATCCGGATGAGCTTCTTAAAAAAGCCGCCGGCGGAGAGGACATCAAACCTCTTGATGTGGAAACCATAAACCTTACAGTTGAAAAAGATCCCGAAACCGATGTAATCACCAATAAAAAAGACTCAACCCCATGCTGGAGCCCTGACGGAAAATATATTGCCTATTCTTCAGGAAAAGAAGGGAAGAATGAAATATGGATAATGAAGAGCGACGGTTCTGCAAAGAAAAAAATCACTTCATCAGGAGGAGTATACCCTTCATTCTCACCGGACGGGAAAAAAATAATTTTTGTCTCCTACAGTGAAAACAGATACGGAGATATATATTCGGCTGATATCCCCACCGGAAAAACTAATCGCCTTACAACCGGAGACTTTATAAAACTCTACCCCTCATACATGAAGGATACTGAAAAAATAATATATTCATCAATTGAAGAGGATACAAACAGCGACGGTAAGCTTGATATTCAGGACCGATCTGTTATCAGATTTCTTGATCTGAAAAACGGACTTACATATCCCCTGACCATGAGTTCTGATACATCATTCAAGGCAAAATGGACGCCTGCAATACAAACCAGGGACTATAACGGCGCAATAATTTATACAGACCTCACGGAAAAAAATATAAATCTTAATATCATACCTGAAATGGGTATTATTCCGAAAAAGGCCAATATTAAGCTGCAGTATGATTTATCAGATACATATCTTACAGAATATGACGATGAAGAGCGATACTCAATGGCCCTGGAGAGTGTTTACAACCTGTATGGAAAAAAGAATGATAAATCTTCAAAAGCATATACGAACAGGGCCCTTAAAGAGGCATATATATATTACAAAACTAAAAGACATAAAGAAAAAAGTGAAAGGATAATTTCAGTCATAAAGGAAAGGATTGCAAATAACGATCTCTATGCTTCGTTTATTCTCAACCTGATTGAAAACAGACAATCCGGGAAAAACAGTCTCATAAAAAAAATGTCAGCGGACACAAATAATAAATATTTTGCACCCTTTGCAATGGAAGATCTTGCAGACATCGATTTCGACAGAGGAGATAAAACTAAAGCAGAATCTATTTATAAGGAAATTTTAAAAAAATACCCATCCTTTGAAAGAGAAAAAGATATACTGACAAAGATTGCTCTATCTACAGACAATATCATGTCCGGCAGCCTATCCGACTCTGCAGTTAAAATATTAACAAAGGGAAGCCCCAATCAAAAAATATCAGTAACTGCAAACATTGTGAATCCGTTTCTGAAAGAAAAATTTAAAACGATTAAAACTTCTGCTATAATCCACAACATAGCAGCCCTTAAAAAGAAACATCATAACGAAAAAAAAATAATGGCAATTCTTTCTCTGGCTTCAGGGCTTTTAAATGACAGAACAAATAAAACAGACAATGCCAGGAAAGATCTTTCAGAATCAATTAAGCTCTCTCACCCCAATGACTTTACCTGCTATTTATCTAATATAAAGCTGGCTGAAATAGAAAGAAGGCTTGGGAGATCTGCGGAGGCGGAAAAATATTACAGCGCCGGCATAAGCAGATACTCCAGAAGGTTTAAAACAGAAAACTTCAGGGAAAAACTCCTGTGGCTTATAAATTACTATGAGCAGGTAGGAGAAAAAAATTCGGCAAAAGGCAACTTTAAATCCGCATCCGAAATCTATGATAAATATATAGATATCATTACCCAGATGCATAATAAAAGGTTATATCCTGAAATTTACTCTGAGTATGCCCCAAGGGCCCATGTCCTTTATATAGATGCACATTCGGCATGGAAAGGCGAGGAAGGACTTGTTGAGCTTGAAAAAAAATATTTCAAAAATCTTAATGTTTTAAGAATGGATCGAGACCGGGCAGCCCTCTATGGCTACGCATATATATTCACCAAAAAAGCGATGTTTGAGGTTTCACAGAATACAGCCCTTTCCATTGTAAAAGGAGACCGTGTATTTAAAAACCTCTTTGAGGCAGACAAACAGATAGAATGGGCCCTCTTTTATGATGATACATTCATTGAACCCTACCTCCTTAAAAGCTGGATCTACCAGTACGTTGACCTGCAGAGAAAGGAGTTCGGGGATGATATCGAATCCTCAATTGAAGGTTTTTTCCCGAAAAGGCTGTGGGAGAAAAACATCCCCATCCTTGAAAGGGCTCTTAACGCGAACAATGAGGAACTCCAGCCTGAAAATGAAGGAAACATACACCTGAACATGGGGAACAGCTATTTTCTCCTCCTTAACTATCCCAGGGCGCTGAACCACTACAGGCTTGCAGAGAAATACAAAAAGAACTTCGGAACTGATATAGAAAAGGCGCTTTTCCATTTCCATTTCGGATACACGCTGTGGCAGAACGGGGAGATAAAAGAGGCCAGGGAGGAGATAACAAAGGCATACGGGGTATACAGCACGCTTTCCGCTGGTTCATCCCGTAAGTATAAAAACCAGATGCTCACCCTGTACAGGTATTTCGCCCTTTTCAGCAGGTACGAGGGTAAATACAGGGAAGCGATCAGGTGGTACAGGAGAATAATCAGGTTCGCAGAAAACAGCGGGATTGAAATTGACAACGCCCGCTACCTTCAGGAGATAGCCCATTGTTATAAGGAGACAGGTGATTTCGACAGCGCGAAATCATATATCCAGCAGGCTGACAGGCTGTTAAAGGACTACCCGGATGACACACGAAAATATTATCTGAGAATAAAACTTTTCGGCATAGGCCCCTTCCCTGTATTTAACATGGGGCCCGACACTGCTGTTATAGGTGAAAATAAAATTTTCTATCCCCTTGACACATGGAACAAAAAACTCCTCAGCATATCGATGCTGGAAGCGATATCAGTTAAAAACAGCAATTATTCCGGTGCTATTAAATACCTGAAAAAGAAAATCTCAATTCTCGAGGAATCAGGAACCGCTGTTGCCGTTGAAACAAGAATCAGATCACTTAACAATCTCGGTTATTACTATTTCATGTCAGGCGATACAGCCGGAGCGGAAAAATATTTCATGGAAGCCGGGGAACTGGCGGCTGAAAAAGAAAACCTTGATGGAATATTCTCCTCAATGATGAATACCGCCAACCTATACGCGCTGATGATTGAAAACGACGGAAACGGAAAAACAGACTGGCTCACAAAGACCGGCAAATTCCTTTCAAAGATTGAAAACTATCGGGACAGCTATTACGATATGAAGTTCTCACAGGAAAAAGAGACTCTCGAAGAGACTGCTGATGCTGAAAAAAGAGATTTAACAGCGGAAGAGCTCGAAGAACTTAAAAAACGTATAGAGGAGGAGACAGCTTCAATATATTATGAGCTGGACACATCCATTGCCATAATGAAATTCTACAGGGCGGAGCTCCTTTATTCCTCAGCAGTTAAAGAAAATTCCGGAAACCGTGCATATAACCTTTATGCCCGCAACAGAGAACTTTACACCCTTTATGCCGAGGCCCTTAAAATGTTTGAAGGGGCAATTCCCGTTGCGGAAAGCCAGGGAAAGCTTGAACTGAAGATAAAACTCATGATAAACGCGGCATCATGCTACGAGAAAACAGGAGAACATGAAAAAGCCTATGTTGCGTTAATAGACGCAAGGAATTTATCCGAACAGTACAGGCTTGGATGGACAGGCATTTTGGCAAACTACGCGCTTGGGAACTTCCTTGCGGAATACGGAAAGGAGGTTGAAAGCGGCGACTACAGGAGTCTCGCTGACAGATATATGTCAGCCTCTGTCTCCCGAATAGAGGAACACCCGCTGCTCTATACATCACGGGCCGGACGGATAAAAATCATATATAACGGATATACGGAATTTCTTATAAATTCAGGCCGAAAAGATAAATCATTCTCAGTGAACGAAAGGCTCTCCAGGATTGACCGTATTACATCTGTAAATTCAATCAACCCTGTTTTCAGTGACGAATATGACATGGAGCTTTATTCAGATTACATCTCTGAAATTTCAAAACTTAGCGAAATAAGAGATAAAAGATCCTCTCTCCTTATGTCTGGGTCAGCCTCCGATTCACCGGAAATAACAGACCTTAACACCAGGGAGAAAAAGCAGAATGAACTCCTCAACAGGCTCCTGAATAACATCAGAAACAGAAAAATCGCACCTTACATTGAACCCGGAAATGCAAATTATAAAACAGAATACGATATCCTCTCATTTGCCCGCACTTCAGATGGGCTTTACTCATGGACCCTTTCTAACGGAAAGATAACTTCAGAATACCTTAAATCCGACAGCGCTGATGCTATCACGGCATTTATCTCTGAAAATTCTCTGAAGAAACCGGTGTTTATACTTGCAAATGATACATCCCTGGAGCTTATAATGAAATACAGGGAATCAATAACCGGAGATTTTGCTTTTATAAACTGTATAGACAGGGCTGACAGCTTCTCCAGCGGGAACTACCCGGCCGGCAAAGTCCTTTCAGCAGCGGGAGGGGTGGGCAGGCCCCTGCCCGAAATCTCCGTGGAAATGTTTTCTGATAAGACAACCCTTTCAGGTTATGCCGTGTTAATAGAGAAGGCTGAAGGGGGGGGGATGTTCACCCCTGAATCACTCTTTTCAAAGAGCGGCATATCTCCATACTATATCATATTGAGCGGCACAGTCGCTGAAAGCAGCCGCCTCTCGCTTATGCTTGAAGCCGCTCTCTACTCCGGAACCGGCAGTTTGATTTATTCACAGGGAGGGGAACTTTCAGGAATCCTTTCAGCACTTTACAGCGGTAAAGGCTTCAGTTCCTCCGGGAAAAAATATATCAAGGCGGGATACATCAACGCCCTGAACGATAAGAAACCTGCTGACTTCAAAAAAACCGCTGACGCCGAATATTCATCATTCACAGAAAACCTTGGAGACGGAAGGCTTGCTGACGCCGAAGTTTCTCTTGCAAGATGGGATGCCATGTCGCCGGATGAAAAATATAAGTATGCCAAATCCAGGTGGCTGCTGGAGCTTCTGAAAGGGGACTACGCAGCCGCGATCAGGGCTCTCGAAACATATACTCCATCCTCCCCTGAAGAGGATATCGCGCTGAAACTTAGAAGGATCTACACACTTCTGCATAAAGGGGATTTTGCCCAGGCAATTGTTGAAAGGCAAAAAATAACAGGTGCTGCTAAATACCAGGACCTTGAATTTATTGACGCGGTGTTTGACGCTGTAAACGGTCGGGATTCATCCTGTGAAAAAATCCTGAAAATAAAAAAGCCTTACAGCACACTACTCCCTGCCGAAAGATACCTGGTACTGGCATCACAGTACATATACCTCTTTAACCCTGACACCAGCAGGGAAATTATCAAAATTGAAAAAATGAAATATCTTTCCATTAATGAACAGATGATGAAATTCATAATAACAGGAGAAAATCCTGACGTAAAGCTCTCGCCAAGGATAGACAGGATACTGGACCTGGCGCTTTCATCTTCTGAGACAGCGGCTGATGAAAGCCTGAAACTAATCAAGAGCGGAGAAGCCTTTGACAGCATATCAGTATACCCTCCTCTGACGGTCCTTAATAACGGGCTGGAGGATGAGCCCGCCCGCTATATCAGAAGACTTGATCTTGAAAGTATATCAAAGGTCGCAGCAACACCCGCATCCATCGCTCTCCTTGAAAGATGTTATGAAGCGGCAGATGAACAGAGGTCACAGAGACAGAAACTGAGTATACTCGGACTGATAAAAAAAGTCTCATCCGAGTCATCGATATTCCATAAAATAAGAAGTTCAATGTACAGGATAGCTGTTGAGTATATGATAGCAGGCAGCTACAGCGATGCGTATAACGAAGCGTCAGCCGCTGATGAAAGGTTCACGCCTGAAGATCAGAATTATGCGGGGCTGCAGCTTCTCCTTGCCGATCTTTTAATAAAAAAAGGGGACTATAACGAAGCTGCTTTGAAATGCGGCAAAGTTAAAAGCCTGGGTTCCCTTAAGCCTGAAGAAAAATACCTGCTCAACCTTCAGCTTTCAATGATAGAACTGAACAGGCTCAGCAGCCTGAAAAAAGCCACAACAGCAGACGCCGCCCTATTTGAAAAACTTTTCAGTTCATCCCTGGGTTACCTGAAACTCAACCCCGCGGTTCTGAACATACACGGCTACAGGGAGATGACTGAAAATGTTTTTGATGAATATATCAACTACAAGATGAAAACAGGACAGCATTCAGACGCCCATTACTACAACGAGATGAAAAAGCTGATCCTCTCCTCAGCAGTTACAGGAGTTAACCTTGTAAAAATGGCAGGCACAATAGATATAACCGCGATACAGCAGGCGCTCCCTGAAAAATGCGGGTACCTGAATATTTCAAAAGTTAAAAATGATCTCTTTGTCTGGCTTGTTGATAAAAAGATGAAAAAGGCCCTCTGGATTGAGGGGGGATATAAAACAATGTCCGGGCTGCTGAAAAAATACAGGCTCGCCGTGCTTAAAGATTCAGATGTAAAAAAAGCATCAGGGGACCTCTATACATTCTTCGAGCCCTTCGCGACCTACTTTAAAAGCAGAAAGCTACTCCTTATATCGCCTGATAGTTATACTGAGCAGATACCATTTGAAATTATCGGCAAAGGAAAGATGCTTTCAGAGGAACTGAGAATTGTCTACCTGGCATCGCCCCTCCTGCTCACACATTCAAAAGGGGGAACACTTGACAGGGTCAGTTTTGTCGGAGGGGAAGGTTCAGGGTTCCAGTCTCACGTTGAGATGGTTGCAGCCCGTGAATCCGGTATCAGCACAGGAGATTCAAAATCATCCCGCATGGCGCACGTTACAGGGGATATACAGTACACATCTTCTGAAAAAGGATTCCTTGTGAGCGGCAGAACTTTAACTTCAGCAACTGGAAGTCCCGATTTTCTCTACGCAACCCTTGATGAATACAGCGGCGCAGGCCCTGTGGATTTCGCATTGAGCGCCAGGATTTCAGGAATAAAATCCGCGATGATAAATACATCCCCTGTGAGCGAACTTAACAGGGGGGTGTTTGCAGGAGGGTTTTACGGTTCCCTGGCCGAGGGAAAATCACTGGCTGTTTCATACACCACTGCTCTTGAAAAAACAAAAAACGA
>ERZ795057.1939-NODE-1939-length-16768-cov-24.643391_pt1 | contig 16768 bp, 9 predicted proteins | sample MGYA00375141_ERZ795057 | MGnify/ENA primary metagenome ERZ795057 (study PRJEB30186, sample SAMN05720163) | activated sludge metagenome | isolation source: Anaerobic digester | place: Hong Kong | collected 2015-01-26 ... | reverse complement strand
ACCTCCGCTCTTCAACCTTAGTTTCTCCCTTCAATCATCCAATAACATTCAATTACAAGTTTTTTCATGTTAAATGTCTAGGTTTTTACCACAATAGGCACAGTAGGCACAATAGAGGTTAATTTTAACAATACATTCAATCTTGTTTATCAATCAATCTAGCAAAAGTAAAAACTAACCAATCAATCAATTTTAAACGCTCTATGTTTCCAAGTCTAAAGATTGGAAGTTGGAAAGTCTTACCTCCGCTCTTCAACCTTAGTTTCTCCCTTCAATCATCCAATAACATTCAATTATTTGTTTTCTTCATGTTAGTCTATCGCCCACTCAACCGCCTTCTCAGCGTGGATTGTTGTTGTGTCGAAAACTGGTATTTCTACATCCTTATCGGAAATAAGCAGTGGAATTTCTGTGCAACCTAGAATTACTCCCTCTGCTCCCTTACGATGTAATTCGTGAATTATTTTTACAAAACTGGCTCTCGACTCTTCCTTAATAACTCCCTGAACCAGTTCGTTGTATATTACGCTATGGATTATTTCTCGTTCCTGCTGGTTGGGAATAATTGTTTCAATCGCAAATTTTTCGAGCAACGTTTTTTTGTAGAAATCCTTCTCCATGGTGAATTTGGTTCCAAGAAGTGCAACCTTTGAAATTCCATGTTCAACAATTGCCTGTCCGGTAGCCTCCGCTATGTGAAGAAAGGGGATTGAAATGCTTTTTCTTATTGCATCTTCGCACAGGTGCATTGTGTTTGTGCAAAGCACAACTACATCGGCTCCGGCACGTTCCAGCCGTTTGGCCGCATCGGCCATAATTTCGTCGAGTTCATCCCATTTATCTTCATGCTGTAATCGTTGAATCTCATCGAAATCAACGGTGTACATTACGTTCTTGCACGAGTGAAACTTTCCAAGCTTTTCGCGTACTTTACGGTTGGCAATTTCGTAGTACACCACCGACGATTCCCAACTCATTCCGCCTATGAAACCGATTGTTTTCATTATACAAGATTAATGTGAAAAGAAAAAATGTAAGAAGTATGATGTAAGATGCCTGCCTGTCGGCAGACAGGTCAAACGTTAAATGTATATTTCAAGAACTTTAAAACATTTAATTCACATTTGACCTTATACTTTTGGCTTCATACATTTGACATAAATTAGGTTTATATTTCCCAATCAAACCCATCCTTTCGGTCCTTCACGGTAACACCCAACTTGTTGAGATCATCACGAATTCTGTCGGATGTTGCAAAATCCTTGTTGGCCTTTGCCTGTAAACGCATATTCAGCAGCATTTCGATGAGTTTGCCGGTTAGCTCGGCATGTTTCGATCCTTCGTTCATCTCATCAACCAATCCAAGAATATCGAACACCAGGGTTCTGAAAGTTGATTTCAACGAATCCAAATCGGGCTGCGTAATGTGCTCTTTCCCTTCGGCAAGTGAATTGATATTTCGAACCCAATCGAACAGAACTGCAACAGCTATTGGGCTGTTAAAATCATCGTTTAACGCATCAAATGCTCTGTTAATGTCTTTCACATCAACCGTTGACTTATCGGTTGGTTTGATTTTATCCATTGCACGATTTGCCGCCATTAACCGCTGCAGTCCCTTCTCGGAAGCTTGTAACGCTTCATTTGAAAAATCCAGCGTGCTCCTGTAGTGCGATTGCATCATAAAGAATCGCACAGCCATAGGAGAGTAACCTTTCTCGAGCAAAGGATGGTTACCGCTAAAAAGTTCGTGAGGCAAAAAACCGTTCCCTGCTGATTTCGACATTCTCGCTCCGTTAACGGTAAGCATATTTGTGTGCATCCAGTATTTAACCGGAGCCGTATGGTTACATGCCTGCGATTGCGCAATTTCGTTTGTGTGGTGTGTTGCCTGTAAATCCATTCCTCCTCCGTGAATATCGAAGGTTGTTCCCAAATACTTTGTGCTCATTGCAGAACATTCGATGTGCCAGCCAGGGAAACCCCAACCCCAGGGCGATGGCCACTTCATTAAAGTTTCGGGTTTGGCTGCAATCCAAAGTGCAAAATCGAGGCGCCCATGCTTTTCATCCTGTCCGCTAAGTTCGCGGGTTCCTTCCAGCAAATCCTCAAGTTTTCGGTTGGTTAGCTGTCCGTATGGAAATTCTTGGCTGTACTTTTCTACATCAAAGTAAACCGTTCCGTTCTTTTCGTAAGCGTAGCCCTCTTCAAGAATTTTTTTGATCATTTCAATTTGCTCGCTGATATGACCGGTTGCAGTTGGTTCGATACTGGGCGATAGGGTGTTAAAAATTCTCATTACTTCGTGAAAACCCAGCGTATACTTTTGCACAATCTCCATTGGTTCGAGCTGCTCGAGCTTTGCTTTTTTGGCAAATTTATCTTCACCCTCATCTCTGTCGCCCTCCAAATGGCCAGCATCAGTAATGTTTCGAACATAGCGCACCTTGTACCCTAAGAAAAGTAAGTATCGATAAATTAAATCGAACGAAATGAAAGTTCGGCAATTCCCCAAGTGAACATCACTATAAACTGTTGGCCCACATACATAGAGCCCTACATGTGGAGGATTGATTGGTGTGAATACGTCCTTTTTCCTAGTTAGCGTGTTGTATATCTGGAGTTCCATTTTGTTAAACTGCGTTTAATAGGTTTTTTCTATATAGAATGCAAAGGTAGCATTTTTCAATATTCTTGTTTGTTTTTACATTATTACTTACTTTATTTGGAAGTATTTCCATGCAGAACTATTTGGTTTGTATGAGAATATGTTTTGGTTTTTAAACAAAAACAAAACAACTATGTTTTATTCTAATAGAATACTCTAAAAATATTTTGGCCTACTTGTTGTGTGCATTTGTTTAACAGCTATGCAACTGTTTAATATTATTTGCGTAGAAGCAAAGAAAGATTCTTAACTATGCTATATATTAAATTATTTTAACTATATTATGGGCATGTAAAGCTAAAATGATTCTCAAAAATTATTTTTTTAGCACATGCTATAATCAAATAAATTTTTAGTTATGAAAACTATTCCTTTTCGTAATTCAGCATTTAAGGTACTTACAACTATTTTCTTGGCTTTACTTGTATTTACAGCCAATGCACAAAAGGAGAAACTACAAACAGCATTTGTTTACCAGCTAACCCGGCTAATTGAGTGGTGCCCTGAGGGTAAAACCGGAAACTTTGTGGTAGGAGTTGTTGGAAACTACCCAACGCTAGTTTCCGAGCTTACTGCACTACAAGTTAGGAAAGTAGCTGAACAAAAAATTGAAGTGAAAAGTTTTGCCAGCTTAAACGAGGTAACAAAATGCAATATCCTTTTTATGCCCGATGCAAAGAAAGATGATTTAAGGGCTGCTAACGAAAAAATTGGGAATGCATGTACACTAATCATCGGGGATCAACAGGGCGACGCTAGAGTTGGGGCTGGTGTTAGCATTGTGTTTCTAAGAGAGTCGTCAAAAATCCAATACGAAATAAGCAGAAGCTTTATGTCAACTCATTCACTTAATGTGAATGACCAGCTTTACAAACTGGCATCAAATATTTACTAAAAACTAATAATCCCCAATAAAATGGAAGTAAAATTTTCACTTTCAAAAAAGTTAATGGTTGGTTTTGGATTGGTAATTACCCTTTTTGTAATTGTATCCATAATAACTTTTGCTATTCTTAGCCGTTACGATTCGATAAACCGAAACCTATCCGAACAAAACACACCTTCAGTAAACAAGTTAATTGAACTACAAAACCTCATTACTGAATCGAAACTTCTCATTAAAAACTGGGTGTACATTGATAAGCTTCCAGGAACAACTGACAAGAAACGATTAGAGGATCTTCATTCAACCCTCTACCCAAATCTTATTGATGAAATAACCCCTCTTACCCAGAAATGGGACGTACAAGACAAGGAACTATTTAACTCCATAAACAACACCATAACATCGAAACTTTTCCCTGAGCATCAGAATGTTATGGCCATGTTGAATACATTTGAGAGCTACAACGATTTTATGGTGCTGATGGAGGTAGAAGGCATGGTTGATAGTAACGGATCGATAATGTCTACAACCGATGAGGTTCTCAATCAATTTTCATCCCTTATTGAGAAGCAGCAGGAAATTGCCCTCAGCTCCTACTCCGAAATACAGGAGTCAACCTCCTTCTTTAGAATTTTTGTAATTATTAGTGGAATTCTTGTTGTGGTAATTGGGATTATTGTTTCGTACTACCTTACCAATATCATTACCCGATCGATAAATACTGCCTCTAATGCAATTTCTGAACTTTCGAATGGCGACCTACAAAGTACGTTTGAGATTCAGGGAAACGATGAGATTGCAAAACTACTTTTCGACCTGCGCGAAATGATAGTTCGACTTCGAAACATTGTTGTGTCAATAGTTTCAGGTGCTGAAGAAATATCTCTTGCCAGCGTTGAGTTGAATGGAATCGCCCAAGGAATCTCCGATGGAGCCTCAACCCAAGCAAGTAGCGCACAAGAAGTTTCATCATCGATGGAAGAAATGGTGGCCAACATTCAACAGAATACTGAAAACTCAAACAACACGAACAAAATTTCCGATAAGTTGGCCCACGATATCGAGAAAATCGGAGTAGAATCGGAAAAAAGCATGGATTCAATCAGAATAATTTCTGATAGGATAAATATTGTGAACGACATTGCTTTCCAAACAAACCTGTTGGCGCTTAATGCTGCCGTTGAGGCTGCCCGTGCCGGCGAGCATGGAAAGGGATTTGCTGTTGTTGCTGCCGAGGTTCGAAAACTTGCCGAACGCAGTAAGGTTGCCGCCGATGAGATATTTAAACTGGCCAAGGAGAGTGTTGTCAACACCGAATCATCCGTTGATTTAATTCGAAATATTATTCCCGAAATTAAGCGAACGTCAGTACTTATACAGGAAATCACTGCTGGGAGTATGGAGCAAACAAATGGTGCTGAGCAAATTAACAATGCCATTCAGCAGCTCAACAATGTAACACAGCAGAATGCGGCCAACTCTGAGGTGCTGGTTTCGAGTTCGGAACGGTTGAACGAGGAAGCAACTAGGCTTAAAGAAACCATTAGTTTCTTTAAAACCGACCAGAAAAGTAAGCTTTCTAAGAAACCCCAGTTCAACAAAAAGGACATCAAACAAACCGATGCTAAAAACATAGCCAGTAAAACTCCTAAAAAAGAGCCCAACAAAATAACTCAAGTTGCAAAAACTGCACCCAAACCTAATGAAGGGAAAGGTTTTAAAATAAATTTAGGGGGAGAATTTGGCAGCAGCAAGGATGATGATTACGAAAAGTTTTAAAATAAAAGGCTGACAATAACTCTAATGTGATATGCACCCCAAAAGTTAGACACAAAACTTTTGGGGTGTTTTTTTATTGGAACATGTAGCTTAACTTCACTTTTACACTTCTATCAAGCGCCGGGAGTGAACCATGTGACCCCTGATAGGGTTGAAGGTATTCAAAACTAGCCCCTAGAATGTTATGTAAACCAATGTCAACCGAAAAGTTTTTAACTAGTAAATCCTTAACTTTACAATTTAGGTTTACAAGAATCACCGGGTCGAAAACTTGAAGAATGTCCTGCTGAAGATTTGAATCGAATTGATTATAAGCAACCCTCTCCCCATAGTACGATAGTGTTGGGGTTATAGTAATCACTCGAGTTGGTTTGATACCCACCATTGCGTTTACTCTAATGGGGGAAAATCCAAGAAAAAGGTCCTCGTAATCATTAACAACGAATGCGCTATCAGTTCTATTTTTACTAACCCTGTAGAAAGAAACGTTAAGGTTTGCGCTCCACTTCTCCGAAAGATGCTTCACCTCTCCCTCAAAACCCTGCGTTCCAATTTTACCTTCGTTCTTGTACGTTCCTACACCCGATGGTGTTGCACCGTATACAATTACATCCTTAAACGATATGTCGAATCCATTAATAACAATCCAGAAATTGTAGGGAAGTTTATATCCCAACTCAAACTCGAAGTTAGTACCCCGCTCGGGCGTAACTCCATCAATTCCCTGTGGTATTCGGTTTGGAATTATTCCCCCGGGAACCCTAAATGATTGGCTCGCCATAAGCTTAAAATGAAATTTCTCAAATGCCTTTGTAATACCAATTCTAGGGACAAAGGCATCGCCAAACTGACTGGAAAGATCGTAACGTGCTCCCAGGTTAAAATTCAGAAACTTTGTATTTAAATTCCCCTGAATATACGCAGCGAAATTATTATAGCCCAATGTATTAGTTCCATTTGCAAATGTTTCTTCGTACTGATGAACAAAATCTGGCATTTGCAATCGGTCATCGGAATACTCAACTCCCGAAAAAAAACTAATCATGGAGTTGAGATTGTAGCTTGCCATAACACCCCCAGATATTCTGTAAAACTCCTTGTTATTTGTGTAGGCAAAGTAATCGTCGGTAAGATTCAGGTTCCAGGGTATTTGTTTCTTGAAGTTCAATTTTGGAACTAACGTAAAGTTCTCACTTAGTTTAAACGTGTACTTTGCCTGCGTAAAGTTTCCAAAAAAATGTTCATCGAGCGCAATGCCGGTATAAACCTCATCCCAAAGGTCGATTTGTGTTATTCGGTATTCATCAACAATATTAATAAACTCGAAACCCTTGTACTTGAGCTGAAGATTTAAGCTGGCAGGATTAAGCTCGCTGTTCCCTTCCATTGTTCGAGAGGTTCCGTGGTAATCAACATAATTTTTTTCACTTCGGGAACCCTTCCCATAAGTTCCGCTCAAACTGAATTTTAAACCATTCCTATCGGAATAAGCCCCAAACGACAGATTGTTATGAAGGGTTGTTTCTCCCGTTGATGAGAGTAAGTAACTTGCATAACCTCCTGTTCCATTGCCTTTTCGAGAAATAATGTTCACCACTGCAACGCTGGCAAAACCACCGTAAACAGCCGATCCAGGACCTCTAATAATTTCAATTCGTTGAATATTTTCTAAAGAGAAATGATTTCCTAGCTGAACAGTACCAAACATTCCTTCGTTCACTTCCTGCTCGTCGATCATAAAAAGAACCTTCCCCTCGTGCGCCCATAAACCTCTCACGCCAGCGCCCACCACCCCCTCAACATCTACACCAAAATCGAAACCTGGAACAAGTAGCTGAAATAGATCGATAATATCACGGGCTCCACTCTGTTGAATTTCTTCATCGGTAATAACCGTAACAATACCAGGGGTTTCCCTAATTTTTGTGGATTGTTTTGTGCTAACAGATACCTTCAGATTAAGCAAATCTTCAAGCGAAAGCCCAAGAACATCAACTGTATCTGGCTCCTGGGAGTAACCCATAATACTTACTGCAAGGAGAATTACGAATGAGCAAAGGCGTTTCATCAAAAAGGTTAATTTATCCTATAGGCAAATTAACCTTTTTTTTCATATGAAACGGAATTTTGATAATAAATTTTACAAACTACTTCCCTTGTATTTCGTACAGCAACACCTTGTCTAATGATTTTTCACCCAACCCAAGTTCAAAACCCTTTTGAACGGTTAGCACCCGTTCAGGATTAAATCCCAACAAGGTGGCACAGAATGCATCAACGGCAACCGGATCGGTCCCTGCCACAACGCGCATGGGCTTAACCATTTCCCCTGGCCCAACAGGGCCATTAGTTGTAATTACCTCTGTAACATCAGCAACTATGAGGTCGGGCTTACGAACTAGGTTCATCTCGGCAATACAGGTTGCCAAAAATTCAGGGTCGTTACGTTTGGGGCCATTAAGGTGAAATGTTACGTTGAAAGCTCGGGTATTAAGCCCCATCATGTTCTTCATTGCGTTGGTTAGTATGGTTGAAGCATGATGCTTTGCAACGGGAATGTTTATAAAGTAGTCGACCTCAAACACTTCCCTAACAACCTCTAGGTTTTTAAGGTTTGGTGCACCGGGAAACGAATCAATCCTAACGAAGTTTACTGAATCGAAAACCGAGGGGAAGGTATTCTGCTCAATGCTTCTAACCTTTTTAACATAACGGCTAAGTTTCTCGAAATGAGCGCTACGCTGCCAGTACTCGGGTTTTATATTTTGCAGCGACACAACCTCTGCTGCACCCGCATCGATACAGGTTTTCACAACAGCTAGCGTAACGTCGGGGCTCACGTAGGCTCCCCTTACCTCAAAATCGGAATTCACCAGAATTCCAATACGCATTCCGGGTTTAATGGTTGTATCGAGTCCAATGGTTCTGCATAGCAGCAGCGTATTTTCAAAAACATTTGTTCCCTCAACGGATATAATTTTACTCCCCGAAGCCTTAAATGGTACCTGGGAAATGACTATTAACAGCAAAACGATCACAAAAAAATTCTTTTTCATAATTTCACTTTTGGTTGTTATGGAGTTTTGATTCCGTAAATGGTTTAGGGTTTATTCAGGAATGAAGTGTGAGGTGTGATTATTCAACGTGAATGTACTTCTCAAACAGCTGCTTTACTCCTTTGGGTTCACCAATAATGGTGATTATGTCGCCCTCCTTAAGCTGGGTATCGCCCCGGGGTGTAATAATCTGTTCGTTACGCTGCACCATGGCCACCAGCACATCCTGAGGAAAACGAATCTCCTTCATCATTTTATCAATTAAATGCTCGGTGGTTGTGTTGCGAATGAGTTCAAGGGTAATGTACCGCTCGTTATGGAGCAGGAATTCTTTTATTTCACGCTCGTTGGTGAGGGTTAAAATTTGCTCAATGAAGTCGATCCTTTCAACAATATCCATTAGCCGCGATAGCAAGCGTAGCTGTAATTTGGGGTTTTCGGTTGGGCAAATCAGGAAGAAGAAAACCCTAATATTATCTTTCGATGAAATCTCGCCCTTCTCAACAGGTTTCTCAATGCCTACATCGGATGTTACCACATGAAGCATTGGATGGGTGAGCGCATCGACTTTGCCGTGGAGTATTGATACCCTTGGGATTACGAGAGCCGGATCGATGCTGGTAACTTTCAGTATCTCCTTCCTCAACTCCTTAGCATCAATGCCCTCGTACTTCAACGCAAACTCCGATGAAACCCAGCCAACCAGCTCCTTAAAGCTTATTTTTTTTTCGAGAAGATTCGTAATTTGCGCCTGTACAATCATCTCATCGAACGGATCTCCTTCGCGTAAACCTTTCTCCTTCAGTATGTATAGCAGTTCGTTTTCAAGTCCAACGTGCTGCTTTTGCCCCAGTAGGGCAAACCAGTGGTAAATGGCACCCTCGCGTTTTGCATTCTTACGTGAGTAGTTCCAGTACCAAAGCAGCGCCATACCTACAATTCCAGCACTAAAAAGAATTGGAATCCAGCCCATATAAACAATAATAATGAACGACGAAACGATGCCAAAAATCTGTATCCACGGGAACAAGGGCGAATGGAATCCAGGGTCGTAAGTTTCAATTCGACTATTCCGCATAACGATAACTGCAAAATTTATGAGAATAAATATTAAAAACTTAAAAGCGCCAGCCATTTTTGCAATTACTTCAACATTCAAGGTAAGAATGAAGGCAACCATTAGCAACGAGGTTGCTATTATTGAATAGTTGGGGGTTTTAAATTTCCCTACATGCTTAAAGAACGATGGTAGCACTCTGTCGCGTGCCATCGCCATTGGGTAGCGCGATGCCGACATTAAACCTCCATTACCGGTTGTTGCAAATGCCGCTATTGCGGCTCCAATAAGCAAAATTTCAACAATTTGCCTTGGATAAAACTTGAAAATTGAGTGCCCGGCAGTCCAAATTGGTGTTCGGTCTGCCAAAAAATCTGCGTTGGGAATTACAGCCACCATAATCAATACACCCCCCACGTATAGCAGGGTTGTTACTATAAGTGAAAGGAACATTCCACGGGGAATATTCTTCTCCGGATTCTTTACCTCCTCGGCAACGCTGGCTGGCTCAGTAAGACCCAAATACGATACAAAAACAAACCCTGTTGTTGCCAGAATGCCATCAATTCCGAAACTCGCAAAAGGAGTAAATTGAGTTTTTATAGTTTCGGCCAACCCCAAACCAGAAATTGTAATAAATCCCTGAACCAGAAATAAAACTAGCACGGCAACCAGGAAGAAAACCAAAAAGTTTTGCAACCTTGACGTCTTTTTTGCCCCAAAAATATTTATTGCCATAAAAAGCAACGTTAAAACAACAGCCATTACCCGAACAGGAAAATCGAAAAACAGGGCTGTGTATGTTCCAATACCCACCAGGGCAAAGGCAGTTTTTAGAACTAACGACAGGTAAACGCCAATCCCACCAATTGCACCCATCATGGGACCAAGGCTTCGATCGAGCAAAAAGTAGACACCTCCGGAACGGGGAATGGCTGTGGCCAGCTCTGCAATGCTTAGCATAGCTGGAATAATAATTACTGCCGCAAGAAGGTATGAAACAAAAACCGATGGCCCAGTGTAGTTCGCAGCCAAACCAGGCAGAAGGAAAAACCCGGAGCTAATCATAGCCCCAGTACTGAGTGCAAACACATCAAACAGCCCAAGTTCCTTGCTTAACTTATTCCCCTTTCTCTTTGCCATAAGGCAAAAATAAGCCAATTAGCCAAACTACAATCAAATTGCATAAAATAATCGGGAAAGACTTAACATTTATTAAGCAACCTGCGTTGTATTCTTTCATATCTTTACAATGAAAAATATTGCATAAAATGGCCAAAAAGAAGAAAGTAAAACGTGGTGAAGGTTTGAATAAGAATTTGCTGGTGAAATCAATCATTGGTATTTTTTCATCTGACCCTTCACTGAGTCTTAACTACAAGCAGGTTGCCAAGAGAATTGAGGCGAAAGATCCTACTTCAAAACGTTTAATAAACGATGTTCTGTATGAACTTGCTGAGCAGGAGGTTCTTCACGAAGTTTACCGAGGGAAGTTCATGCTCAAAGCAAAGCTCGGTGTTGTTGAGGGGATTGTTGAAATGGAACCCGATGGGAACGCCTACGTGGTTACCGATGAGAACCAGGAGGTTTTTGTTCCGGAGTATAACCTGAACCACGCCCTTAATGGCGACCGCGTTAAAATTGCGCTCACAGCACGCCGAAGGCGTAAACGCATGGAAGCCGAGGTGATTGAGGTTGTTGAACGGGCCAAACGAACCTTTGTTGGAACCATTCAGGTTGAGCGCAGCTACGCATTTGTTCTCACAGATAACAAGTTAATGCCCTACGACATTTTCATTCCCAACGATGGGTTGAAGAAGGCTAAAAATGGGCAAAAAGTTATTGCTCGCATTACCGATTGGCCGCCAAACACCAAAAACCCAATGGGCGAAATTGTTGAGGTGCTGGGCAACCCGGGAGTTCATGAAGTGGAAATGCACGCCATTCTTGCCGAATTTGAGCTACCCTACCGTTTCCCCGAGGAGCTAAACAAGCTGGCCGAGAACATATCGGAAAAAATTACCAATAGTGATTATCAGGAGCGTCGCGATTTCAGGAAAATTCCAACCTTCACCATTGACCCGGTCGATGCCAAGGATTTTGACGATGCCCTTTCGTTCCGAAAATTAAACGAAATAACTTTCGAAATTGGAGTGCATATTGCCGATGTAACCCACTACGTAAAACCGGGTTCACCCATCGATAACGAAGCCATTGAACGTGCCACCTCAGTTTACTTGGTTGACAGAACTGTCCCCATGCTCCCCGAACGCCTCTCGAACTTCATCTGTTCGCTGCGACCCAACGAAGAGAAGCTCTGCTTCTCGGCAGTTTTCGAGATGGATGCAGATGCCAACATCCTGAACCAGTGGTTCGGCCGAACCGTAATTCTCTCGCAAAGGCGATTTGCCTACGAGGAGGCACAGGTAGTGATTGAAACCGGCGAGGGTGACATGAAAGAGGAAATTCTTGCCCTTCATGGGTTAGCCCAAAAACTTCGCCAGCGGCGATTTAAGGCTGGAGCCATCGCCTTCGATCGCGAAGAGGTGAAGTTCAACCTCGATGAGGAGGGCAAACCCCTAGGCGTTTTCTTTAAAGTACAGAAGGAAGCCAACCAGCTAATTGAAGAGTTTATGCTACTGGCAAACAAGCGGGTTGCCGAATTTGTTGGGAAAAACTCAGGCAAAACAAAGTCAAAGCCTTTCGTTTACCGAATTCACGATAAACCCAACGCCGACAAGTTCGAGTCGTTCCGAAGTTTTATTACCCGATTTGGCTACAACGTTGAGGGTGGAACCGACATGCAAATCAGCAAATCGTTGAATAAGCTTCTTTCCGAAGTAAAGGGGAAAAAGGAGCAGAACCTTATCGAGACCCTCGCCCTGCGGTCCATGGCAAAGGCTCGCTACTCCTCACATAATATTGGGCACTACGGGCTCTCCTTCCCGCACTACACTCACTTCACCTCGCCCATTCGTCGCTACCCCGACATGATGGTTCACCGTCTTCTTGCTCACTATTTAAACAACGGAAAACCCAAAAACGAGGAGGAGCTTGAACGGCTCAGCAAGCACAGCACCGACATGGAGATTAAGGCAACCGAGGCAGAGCGCGCTTCCATTAAGTACAAGCAGGTTGAATTTATGGCCGATAAAGTTGGCCAGCACTTTCAGGGCGTAATAACCGGCGTAGTGCATTTCGGTGTGTTTGTCGAGCTAATCGAATCGAAATGCGAAGGTTTGCTCGCTGTGAGAGATTTAGAAGACGATTACTACGAGTTCGACGAGGAGAACTACTGCCTAACAGGCCGCCAAAGCGGTAAACGTTACCAGCTGGGCGATGAGCTAACCGTTGAAGTTTGGAGGGCAAATCTGGTGAAAAAACAGCTCGATTTTAAGCTTGTAAACGAAGATGGGAGTGTTGAGCTATCGGATACAAGACCGGTTCGAAGAACCCAACCAAAACCACAGTCGCGAACACGTTCAAAAAAGCAAACGAGTACTTCCAAATCCAGCCCACGAAGAAGAAGGAAGTAAATCATTTTTACGAGCTCTGCTTAAACTTCTAGCTGCCAGAAAAGTCAATTTTTTGTTAACCTAAATAAAACAAACCATCTTTTAAAAATGCGAAACACTACAAAATTCATTATTAGTGCGTTAATCCTATTGATTGTAGGATTTTCAAGCAATTCACATGCAATTGAGTTCACAAAGGGCACCATAACGGTAAACCAGTTTACGCTCAGTAACGGGCTAACCGTTATACTTAACGAGGACCATAGCAGCCCCGAAGTTTTTGGAGTAGTTATGGTGAAGGCGGGCGGAAAAAACGACCCGGCCGATGCTACCGGAATGGCTCACTACATGGAACATATGCTTTTTAAGGGAACGCAAGAGTTGGGAACCATCGATTGGGAAAAGGAGAAGCCACACATCGACAAAATTTTTGAGTTGTACGATGAGCTGGGAAAAACCACCGACGAAGCGAAACGAAAAGAGATTCAAACGCAAATAAACGAGGAGTCGCTCAAAGCAGCCGAATTCGCAATCCCCAACGAAACCAGCAATCTTATTAACGAAATGGGCGGCACCAACCTGAATGCAGGAACAGGACCCGATTATACCATTTTCTACAATAAATTCCCTTCGAGCCAGGTTGAAAAGTGGATTGACCTATACTCGCACCGATTTTCTGAACCCGTTTTCCGAAGCTTTCAAGCAGAGCTTGAGGTAGTTTACGAGGAGAAGAACCTGTACAACGACCAGTTCCAAACCAAGCTGCTTGAGGAATTCCAAAAACTATTTTTCAAAAACCATCCGTACGGACAGCAAACCCTTATAGGAACCATCGACGATTTGAAGAATCCTTCGTTAACCAAAATGTACGAGTTCTTCAAAACCTACTACGTACCCAACAACATGGCGCTAGTGCTTACCGGCGATTTCAACTCGAACGAGGTTATACCCATGATTGAAGAAAAATTCGGGACGTGGGTACAAAAAGATATTCCAGAACCCAGAGTTTGGAACGAGGAACCCTTCAACGGGAGAGAATTCCACGAAGCTAAGCTAACTCCCATAAAGTTGGCTCTGCTGGGATTTCGCGCACCATCTGCAACCCAAAAGGAGAGCCTCATTGCCGATGTTACCCTGAAAATGCTGAACAACAGCTACTCAACCGGACTCCTCGACAAGCTGGCCATTGATGGCAAAGTTCTTGGTGCTCAGGCACTCTCCATGCCTTACTACGACCACGGCGCAACCATAATTTTTACCATCCCAAAAATAATTGGACAAAAACTTGACGATGCCGAGAACCTTATTCTAGCTGAAATTGAAAAGTTGAAAAAAGGAGAATTCGACGACTGGATGCTTGACGCCATTAAGCAGGAGATGTACCGCAACCACACCACCAGCATGGAGAGCAACCAGAGCCGCGCCATTCTTTTCGCCGATGCTTTCGCCAAGGGCGAAAGTATTGAGGAAGCGCTGGAGTACGCCGATAGGGTGATGGAAGTTTCCAAGGACGACGTAGTTAAAATGGCAAACTCCATTTTCGGACCAAACTACCTGGCATTCCACTCAAAAATGGGATTCCCCAAGAAGGAAAAAATTGAAAAGCCCGACTACAAACCGCTGCAGGCAAACACCAACGCCAGAAGCGAGTATGCCAAGCACTTCGAAGCAATACCCTCGCACGAACCAAAGATGCAGCCCATCGACTTCAACAAGGATGTGCTTTCAGAAAACCTTGGTAACGGCCACAAGCTGCTTGTAGTTCCCAACCCTGTAAACGACATTTTCTCGTTAACCGTAGTTTTTGAGGTTGGAGAAATTGCAAACCCCATGCTACGTTTTGCCACCGAAGGATTGAACATGAGCGGTGCCGGCGAGTACAACGTAACTCAGCTGAAGGAAGAGTTTGCCAAAATTGGAACATCGTACAGAGTGTTCTCAAACGACTCGTACACTGCTATTGATGTACAGGGAATTGAGAGTAACCTTGAAAGAACCCTCGAGCTGGTTGGACTGCTAATAGCAGACCCTAAGCTAGAGCAGGGAAAAATTAAAACCATCATTGAGGGCGAAGCCACAAACCGGAAGATGGAACGCTCTGAGGCCGATAATGTTGCCCAGGCACTCCTTGAGTATGGATTGTACGAGGATGAATCGAGCTACCTCGATCGCCCAACTTCGAAGGAGCTAAAGAAGCTTCAGGCCACTCAACTAATCGATGCCTTTAAGAATGCAACGGGTTACACATGCCAAGTACGTTTCACTGGAAAAACCGAAGTTGATGATGTGGCTGAGCTGATAAAGAAGAGCCTTCCGCTTGCGGAGAACCCAACGGTAGGGAAAAGTCCCGTTGACAGGCTGGCAAAGCAGTACGCTGAAAACACAGTGCTTTTTGTGAACAAACCGAAGGCACGCCAGAGTAAGGTATTCCTACATGTTAACGGAGCGCCATTCAACGTTGAAAACGTGGTGGCCATGGATGCGTTTAACGATTACTTCGGTGGCGGATTCTCTGGACTTATCCTTCAGGAAATCAGGGAATACCGTTCGTTGGCATACTCTGCTGGCGGCTACTTCCAGTCGCCACAGAATGCGGGCAACCCAGCCGATTTTGTTGGTTATGTAGGAACCCAAGCCGATAAAACCCTTACAGCCATGGAAACATTCAACGGGCTAATTCGCGATATGCCAGCAAAAACCGAGCGCATTGATATGATTCGCAATCACCTGCAACTCTCTGCGCTAACCAAGCGTCCCAGCTTCAGGGGACTTGCCTCAACCGTGGAGCGCTGGAAAAGGCTCGGTTACGATGCCGACCCAATGCTGGTTAACACTCCTGCATACAAGAGTATAACTTGGGACACAATTGATGGTTACTACCAGAAAAACATAAGGGAAAAACCTGTGGTTTACATGATTGTTGGTGACAAGAAGCAGATTGACATGAAGGAGCTGGAAAAGTACGGTAAAGTTGTTGAAATTAAGGAAAAGAAACTGTTTACAAAGTAGTTTCTATGATGAGAACAAAAAAGAGGGTGTCTCAAAAGCTAAAAAAAAATTAGATTCACTACTCTGTGGAACTCTGTGATTCCCCTGTGATACACTGTGATACAATAAATCATAAATATCACAGAGTTTCTCAGTGTCCTTCACAGAGTCACACAATGGACTTTTGAGACACCCTCTTTTTTTATTCGTTATAACCCCCAACTTTTCCAGTCCTCATCGAGTTGGGGACTAATATTTACCTGAGGATTTTACAGCTTGTGCAATGCTCCCCCAGAAAAATCCCACTGAATTTTTTTTACGAATTGTGCATTTGAAATTGATGGGAAAAGAAACAGTACAAGTGAAGCTTTAATCAGAAATCTATAATAACTCATCCTAAATAGTTTTTATTAATGTGTTTATTCACACACACTTAGTTGTTTTAAGAAAATAAAGATAAAAAAATATGAAAAGTTGACAAAAGAAATTTGCACATATGTTTGTGCAAAACTCTAATCTAGATTTTATAAAAAGAAGGGAAATTTTTATTAAGCCTTGCAAAAATCATCGAATCGAGTATCTTCCCGTCTTTATAAATCGATTTTTTGAATGTTGCTTCCAACGTAAAACCATTTTTTTCAAGAACTCTGGCTGAAGCCGGGTTGTTTGAAAAAACTTCAGCGTAAACTCTAAGGAGATTATATTTATTAAATGCAATATCAACAATCTGAGAAATTGCTTGAGTAACAATTCCTTTTCCGTGATATTCAACCCCAATCCAGTAGCCAATTTCGCCGTTATTTTTGTAAACATCATCCT
>ERZ795057.1938-NODE-1938-length-16774-cov-8.017824_pt1 | contig 16774 bp, 11 predicted proteins | sample MGYA00375141_ERZ795057 | MGnify/ENA primary metagenome ERZ795057 (study PRJEB30186, sample SAMN05720163) | activated sludge metagenome | isolation source: Anaerobic digester | place: Hong Kong | collected 2015-01-26 ... | reverse complement strand
TAGAATAAACAATTCCATTGAATGTTACTACGATTTTTTGTTGTATCTTGGACCAGCCCTTCCGGGGCATAGCCCTCGGGCTAAGGCTTTAAATGATACAATCCTCGTCTAATCCCAACGGGATTCCGTATCATAGCCCAGGGTTGTGGCAACGCTGTTGGGGTTGAATATCATAATCGGAAATGTCCCAGGGTAGCGGCTTTCGCCGCAACCTTGGGCTTTATGCCGAAGCCCCGTTGGGGCAAAAAAATGATTTTCGCCTTTAGTCTGACGGCTATGCCTTCCGTGGGCCAGATTTTAAAAATCTGGGCAAATGGGTTTGGGATACGACAAAAACACACCCATCCCATATCCGTTTGTCAAATTTTTCAAAACTTTGGCCCCGTCAGGGTCGCCGGGGGCATTAAAATTTTTTTAGAAAATTAAACATTACAAAGTCAAAATAACCCTTCATCATAAAGGTCCGTCAAGGGTCAGCTTGACGGAACCCCAAAGGTAACCCATGTCAGACCTGCGTCAGGATCTTTTGTTTTCACTTGTTATTATTGTTATCTGTGTTGTTCTGTTTAACCTGGATGTGGGAAAGATTCCCTCCGCACCCCAGGGACTGCGGGCAAAAGGCCTGATCACAGATGTGGACAACAGCCGGGTGCGCGTGAACCTTATTGTGAAAACAAATGCCCAGTACCTCACGGTGAAACTTCTGAACGGTCCTCACAAAGGTGCTGAGGTTCAGGTTGTAAACATGCTCACCGGAAAAATGGAGCTGGACGAGTTCTACGAAAAAGGCAGCACCATTCTGGTGGAATACGGTGAAAGCGATGGAAATCCGGTGAATGCCATTGCAAGGGGCCATTACCGGCTCGGCCTTCAGTTGCTTCTCATCTCCATCTTTTTCGCGGTATTGCTCCTCGTGGCTGGAGTTACGGGCTTCAAGGCGGCTCTTTCCTTTGTGTTTGCCGCCATGGTGTTGTGGAAACTTTTTTTTCCCCTTCTGCTCAGCGGTTATCCGCCTCTTCCCACCGGACTCGGTATAGTGGCCGCTCTCACGGCGGTGATCTGTTTTTCCGTGGGAGGTTTTACAAGAAGGGGCGTTTCCGCGTTTGCGGGGTCCATGGTGGGCCTCAGTCTGACATGTCTTCTGGCCTGGATGTTCACCCATACGTTCCGGCTTCACGGAGCTGTTCGTCCGTTTGCTGAAATGCTTCTTTATTCAGGGTATTACGAATTGAATCTTACGGATATCTTCATCGCAAGCGTCTTTATCGCCTGTTCCGGAGCCGTGATGGATCTTGCCATGGATATCGCCGCCACCATGGATGAACTGATTGTCCGCGAACCGGGCATCGGATTTCTCGATCACATGAAGTCCGGTCTGCGTGTGGGAAGAGCCGTCACCGGAACCATGACAACCACCCTGCTTCTGGCCTATTCAGGCAGTCATGTGACCATGTTCATGGTGTTTCTGGCCAAAGGGCTGCCTGCCGCCAATCTTCTGAACGCCCCCTTTGTGGCAGCCGAAGTGCTTAACATCCTTGTGGGAAGTTTCGGTGTGATCACCGTCGCCCCTCTGACCGCCATGGTCGCCGCATGTGTTTACCATTTACCGCATCCAGACACCCTAAGGCCCTGAACATGGGTAAAATGGGAAAAACAGCTTGGTCTGGGCAGCATATGTCGGAGAAGTACTAATTCCAAGTTACAATCAAGATGATACTGATGGGTTACGCTTCGTATCATTTTGAAAGCGAATTGGAATAAGAAGACATAAAAAATATAAAAACATTGAGAATCGTTTTCCATAGTGGCTGATTTTTTTCCATGTTTTTCATTGGAATTATGTAAAGGCTTACCTGATATTGAGTATCTAAAATCCTTAACAAGCTGAATATAAAATGTAAAATAAACTGGCATAGAAGCTGCTTGTGAATCAGAACATGGTTTATTATGGCCAGAGTAATAAGGTTGTTAAAATGATAGAAACAGGAAAGGGAAAAAAGGTTAAAGCATGTTTAAAAAATTTTTAGTCATTTGTTTTATTTTATTAGTGTCATCCTTGATAAGACCTTGCTTTCTTTGGAAGTGAGTATAGGAAAGCCACACTTGTATGTCAAGGAAATCTTGACCACAAAATGTAGGGTGCTGCTCTAATGACCGCGTTGAAGGTACTCTGCAACATCCGTCCTTATGGTAAATCTGCTCACCTTTTGATCTGTTCACCCGCCATAAAGGTCGTTTCAGTCCCAATTCGGACAAACCTCTCCGGCACGCCTTATTTTATTTTTTAAAAATGCGTTATGACTGAATGTATTCATCCCAGGTGTATTCTGGGTCGCCGTAGATAGTATCGTTGTGTGGTTGGATTTGGAGATTGGCAGCGGCGTATTCCCGGTTTGGCGGGTCATGGATTTTCGGCGGCGGCCTTGATCTGACCAGCCAGATGCCCAAATGTTTGAGGATGTCGCGGATGACCTGCGCATCTTCGATGAAGCTGATGATCCGCATTTTCCCCTGACACTTTGGACAGACCAGGGGATCAACTTCGTATATCTTCTGGATCAGTCGTGCCCAACTTTTCCTGAATGCCTTTTCGTTTCCCTGTGGTTCAAGGATGCAGGGGACGGCATCATCTTTGCCTGCCTTCTGCCGTTTTCCCCGTGCGACGTTGCTGTAATATCCGTAGTACCGCACCATCTGTTCGCCACGATTCGGGATGTGCGTACACATTGCGGCCAGCCATTCCATCGCGGGGAAGACCTTGTTTGTCTTTCTGTCCTTTCCCGTATAGACAACAGTCCCCTCCTGTTCCAGATACTGCATCCGCTCCTGAGAGAAGGATGCCCTAATGATATAACGCGCCAGATTTTCCATAGCTGTATCATCAGTGGGCGAGATGCGGTTGCCGCAGAAGACGTGAAAACCGGAATGTTTCCATGAAGAGTGCATGGCGATCAATTCGCGGGTAATTTTCCCTTTGGCGAGAAGCATTTTGAAAACATTGTGCCGGAAGATGGCCTCCAGCTTTTTCAGTTCCAGAGGCGGAGCAACGCGGAACATGCCCTTTTCGCCATAGAAGCAGCCATCGGTTACGAGAATGTGGCAGTGCGGATTGAATCCAAGGAAATCACCAAACGTCTGCATGGCGATGACAGCACCGGGGATTGGGGTATTTTCAGGGACGGCATCCTGAATGAAGATCTTCAACGATTCCCAGGCGCAGCGGCTGAGGGCGGCAAGAAGCTTTCGATCATACAGAAAATAGCGACGAAGAATCTTCGGGATGCTAAAGACAAAATGCCGGTGAGGAATCTTTTTGAGGACTTCCACACAAAGCCGTTCTCCGAATTCCACCACGCGTTTCTGATGGCAGGACGGGCAGAAGTGCCTGCGCTTACAGGAGAATGCCAGTAAGTATTCGTGTCCGCAGTCTTTGCATTTCACACGGGCAAAACCGTGTTGCAGATCGCCGCAATCCAGATAACGGTAGATCACCTGTGCGATATAAGGCCGCCAGAAACCATACTGTCGTGAGAACTGTTCGTCATAGTCCTGCACAAAGGTTTCAAAATAATCCTCTACACAATGGTAATAATCCGAATCTTGCGGGTGGCGGGGCCGGTAAACGGCGGCTGGCAATGGCATGTCTTCCTCGCTTCACAGGGTGGATAAATCCATCCCGAAGCGATAAGACATAGTAGAACGATCGTTCTATTGTCAAGAGAAATATTCAAATAGTATTATCATTACATCCTTGTAATTTTTGACCCCGGACAGTTTTCACGTCATGCCCGGCTTCTTGAAAAAGCCCTTGAGTTCTTGCCCCAAAATTTTCATCAAGCTTAAATTTCAACCTATTGCCTCCACTGGGATTTCTACGTAACGTTCCCTGGCCATTTCCGCCCCGTAAGCTAATGCGGCCTGAATATCTTCAACTTCCAAATGGGGGTATTCAGTCAAAATTTCTTCTATAGTCATTCCACTTGCTAAAAAATCCAGGATAAGCGACGTTGGGACAGCAGTGATTGGCGTTGTTACAAAGTTTTTCCCTAAAGTAGCGAAATGAATCATATTCCGTATCAATGCCCAGTATCGAAGCCTGTCGCAAATATTCGGCGGCGCGTTGAGCGGTTTCAGTGGTATTCACCAATAGCCAATCCGTATTCATGGAAAGCTACTTAACCGAAACGGGAATTTAATGCTATAAAAATGATGCATCGAGGGATAAGAGCTGCCTACCTGTTTAGTTTCATTAAACTATTCTGCTTTACAAAATACCAGGATATGTTACTTTTTCAATGGGGGCCTGCCAACGCAACGGGATTAGGAAAGGAAACATCCGCGAGGATATTCATTGACGATGATACCGGAAAGCCCGTTGCCTATGTTCCGTCAAGGGTGGCGCTGAAGAAAGACGGCGCTCCGTTCATTGAAAGCAAAATCACTCCCGAAGTTATAAAAAACGAAAAGGATTTTAAAAATAAGTATGTAGAAGGGGGAGGGAAAAAGACGCTCCCGGAATCCCTTATTAAATTTCTTTTGAAACGCCAGCAAACTGGCCACCGGAAAAGGCGCCGCTCCGGAAAGGCAGCCCTGCAGTGAGGACAGATCATAGTTTTGCGATTCCGGGCTGTTGAGCATGGTAATGAACATGGCCGGCGCACCGGGAAAATCGGTTACCCTGTGCTTCTCAATCAGCAAGAAGGCCTCTTCCGCCAGGAACTTGCGCATCAGGATATGCAGATTGCCGTACTGATAGGCTTTATTCATCGAGGTAAGTCCAAATGAGTGCGACAGCGGCAGGGCGATCAGCGTAATATCCGAGGACCGCGTATCATGGGCGCGCGCGGCATTTACGGCATTGGAATAAAGATTTTTGTGCGTCAGCATTACTCCTTTGGGCGACGATGTCGTGCCGGCCGTGTACAGAATCACCGCCAGATCTTTTTCATCAATGGCGGGAGGTGAGAAGGATTCAGGCGCCTGATGAATCAGTTGAGCAAAAGACAGGGCGCCGGGCACAGCCTCGTCATTGAGCACAATGATGTGCTTCAGGGTTTGATGATGCCCAAGCAGCTTTTCGTTTTTCAAAAAGATGTCACGGATGGTTATCATGGCCACCGCTTCACAGTTGTCCAGGATGTGCATGAGTTCTTTTTCGTTCATCAGAGGGATGAGGGGCACGATGACGCAGCCGTTGCGGAGAATGCCCTGATAGCTGATAATGACCTCCGGACAATTCGGCAGCATTACCACAATATTATCTCCCTTTTTCAGGCCGAGTCCCTGCAGGGATGATGCCAGACGGTTCGCGTCCCGAATGATTTGCCTGTTTGTATAAATTCGATCATCAAAAATCAGAAAAGGGTATTCGCCAAAAGTATTGATGGTTTCATCGGCAAGCGTGACAAGATTCATCGTTTTTCCTCCCTGTTGATCGTAATGAGGACATCTCCATGATCCATTGGCCCTTCCCTGGAGTTCCGTTTTTCCCGGCCGGTTTTATTCGGGCAAAGTCGCCGCTTCTTTGATAAGGCCAGCGCCGATTAAATGCCTGTTGATCACTTTCCATTGAATCCTCAGGAAAGCGTCTAATTCTTTTTGGCTGTATTGAACAGGTATCATATCCAGCTTATCCATCATCTCCAGATATTCTCTGCTTTTCACGGCCTGAGCCAGGGCCGCCTCGAGTTTAATGAACACGTCGGGCGGGATGTCGGCGGGCGCCGCAATGGAAAAGATGGCATCGTTGACAAAATCGTAACCGAGCTCACGCATCGTTGGCACATCCGGAAATATGGGCACTCTCTTTTCGGTCATGGTCGCCAGAAGCCGGGTTTGTCCCGCTTTAACCGTAGGAACAAATTCCGACGTTAAGGATGCAAAATCAACATGTCCGCCTAAGAGAGACGCGATCACTTCGGCGCTTCCCTTGTAGGGAACATGGATTATCCGGAGTTTTTCAACCGACGCAATTTCATCAACGGCCGCCTGTGTCGTACTGCCGATTCCGATTGTGGCAAATTTCAGTTTTCCGGGATTGGCCTTTGCCCCTTTGACCAGATCCGCCAGGCTTTTCCACGGCGCATCGCTTTTAACAATAATTCCCAACTGCGGGGCGGCATAGCCGATGATCAGCTTAAAGCTGGAAAAGGGTTTGAAGGGCGCCTTTTGGATTTGCGATACGCGAATTAAAACCGATGTGGGGGTGGCGCAAAGGGTATAACCATCATGTTTCTGGGCCAGCATGGACATCAGCGCCACCGTTCCCGTTCCACCGGCTTTATTTTCGATGATGACGGGTTGCCCGATAATCCTGCTCAGAGACAGGGCCAGGGCTCTGGCGCTCATACTCATATGGCCACCCGGCGCAAAACCGACAAGTATGGTTACAGGCCGGTCCGGATAGGCCGCTTGTGCCTGCCCGTTGGGAAAGGCCAGGCACAGGACAAACAAAGTGAAAGTGATTGCCAGTCTCCACCGGCTATTATTATTCATGCTTATCTGTCCCTTTCCTTTGACGTCCTTCATATCGCCTCCTGATGGTTTACCATTCGGTCGTGAAGAGGTCGTTGAGGCTTTGATTGCTTCCGCCTCGGAACTCTTTGCCCGGCACGGGGTGAACGGCGTGTCCCTTCGTACCATCACCGAGCATGCCGGGGTGAATCTGGGACTGTTCCATCGTCATATCGGCACCAAGGAAAATCTATTCCGGTTGACCCTCCAGCACATGGCACAACAGAACTTTGGTGAACTCCAGGCCGGGGCTACACTTTTCGAAGTGGTTCAGCATGCCTTCAGTTCACTCGATCGGCATACCGGGTTCTGGCGCATTATGGCACGCAGCCTTGACGAAGGAGATCGACCCGCGCCTTCTGGTTGCCGCCATGTACGCCTTCGCGCTGGGCTTCAAGCTCTTCGAGCCATTCATCATCAAGGCCACCGGATTGGATGATCTCGATCCGGAGGAGGTTAAAGCCCGCATTGTCAAGATTGCCGCCACTCTCGTTTCGCCCCGCCAACAATAAGAAACCACAGACCATTCCATCAGATTAGCACCGCCCGCCCGGGACTGCCAATGCTTTCGTTTCACAGGCATCAGGGGGCTTCTGCACGTTATGACACAGTTGCAACAGTTGCTGCTTGACAAAGTGTATACAAATGTATACACTACTCGCCATATTGCTTGACCCGTGAGGGGAGGTGAAACGTGCAAGAAATTGTTTTCAAGGGTTTTTTCCAGTATTATCAGGAGAAAATATTTCAAATTCATCATCATAAAATCAGGAGGTATCATGAAGACAGACCGTGATGTTCATAAAATTCTGTACCGGATGAGCAGTGCATTGAAGACCTTATCCATCATAACCATTGTTTTTTTACTGACAGGAACCGTCACCGGTTGTGGCGGAAGATATTCCGGTATAGGCACCGTGCCCAGTCAGGTTTCGCTTTCGACACAGAAAGAAAATGCCCGCTTCGCACAAACGCTGAACCTGAACGATCCACAGGATTTCGAAGATGCCAAGCGCGGTTTTATTGCCCGGCCGAAGGGAAAGATTATCGACGCCAAGGGCGGGGTAGTGCTCGATTTCGATGCCTTTGAATTTTTAGAGGGCGCGGCCCCGCAGACGGTCAACCCCAGCCTCTGGCGGCACGCCCTTCTCGATGCCCAAACCGGTCTGTTCAAAGTTGCCGAAGGCATCTATCAAGTACGTGGCTTCGATATCGCCAATATGACCTTGATCGACGGCGCTAGCGGGTGGATCGTTGTCGACCCTCTGTCCTGCAAGGAAACGGCCGCGGCAGCCATCGCTTTTGCCCGCAAACACTTGGGCAACAAACCTGTCTCGGCGATTGTATTCAGCCACAGCCATATGGACCATTTTGGAGGTGTCTTCGGAGTAACATCGCTGCAGGAGTTGGCTGACCGGAAGATACCCGTCGTGGCTCCGGAAGGTTTTAGCGAGGAAGCCACCAGCGAAAATATTATGGTCGGCCCCGCAATGGAACGCCGATCGATGTACCAGTTCGGGAAAAACCTGGAACGATCCGCCCAAGGATTGGTCAATGTAGGAATCGGTAAGGCAATGGCTTATGGCACGTACGGTATCCTGCAACCGAACCTGATCGTGACCCAGGCCAAACAAGAGTTGGTCATCGATGGCGTGCGCTTCGTCTTCTTCAATGTGCCGGGTTCCGAGGCCCCCGCCGAGATGACTTTCGTGCTTCCTGACAAAAAGGCCTATTGCGGGGCTGAAATCCTTACCCAGACCATGCATAATATTTTAACGACACGCGGCGCCAAGGTGCGGGACGCCTTGCGCTGGTCAAACTATCTGGATCAAGCCTTGGAACAAACCGCCGATGCCGAGGTGTGCTTCAGTACGCACAACCATCCTATTTGGGGGCAGGCGCGCATCGCCGAGTTCATCACCAAACATCGCGATGTCTACCGTTACACCCACGACCAGACCGTGCGCCTTATCAATGCCGGATATACGCCGCGGGAAATCGCCGATATGATCAAACTGCCCCAGTCACTGGAATCCTATTTCGGCTGCCGCGGTTACTACGGTGACTTGCGCCACAACGTCAAGGCGGTCTATCAATTCTATCTGGGATTTTATGATGGCAATCCGGCCAATCTGAATCCACTGCCGCCGTCGGAGTCGGGCAAGCGCTACATCGAGCTCGCCGGGGGCGCCGATAAGGTCATCGCTGCAGCCGAGGTGGCCTTTGGCAAGGGGGACTACCGTTGGTCGCTTGAATTGCTGAATCATGTGGTGTTTGCGCAACCTGAGAGCAAGAAGGCCATCGATTTGATGGCGCGCACCTATGACCAGATGGCCTACATGTCTGAATCAGCCGTCTGGCGCAACATCTATCTGACAGCCGCTTCAGAGCTGCGCCATGGTCCGCCAGAACGAGAAAACGACCGCAGTAACGTCATCGACTTACTCATGCAGACGCCGATCGAACGTTTACTCGACGCCATGGCCGCCGCGCTCAACGGTCCCGCCGCGGAGGGGAAGGATCTCAAAGTCAATCTGGTAATCTCTGATACCCAGCAATCCTTCGTGCTCTGGATAGAAAATGCCGTGCTCCACCACAGGCAAGCGGCACCAGCACCGGATGCCAACGTGACGATTTCCATGAAAAAGGATACCTTCATACGGATGATCACCAGCACCGCCGACATAAAAGACACGCTGTTCAGCAGTGATTTCAAAATCACGGGCAGCAGAATCGATCTGGTCAGATTTTTCTCTCTGTTTGACAAACCGCCAGCTATGTTTTCAATCGTAACACCATAATAACGCAACTCTTCAGTGACGTGCGGTGAATGGCTTTTACGGCCATTCACCGCACGCAAACCAACCGGGCTTTGGATAAATGGCTTGATAAGACCTTGCTTTCTTTGGAAGTGAGTATAGGAAAGCCACACTTGTATGTCAAGGAAATCTTGACCACAAAATGTAGGGTGCTGCTCTAATGACCGCGTTGAAGGTACTCTGCAACATCCGTCCTTATGGTAAATCTGCTCACCTTTTGATCTGTTCACCCGCCATAAAGGTCGTTTCAGTCCCAATTCGGACAAACCTCTCCGGCACGCCTTATTTTATTTTTTAAAAATGCGTTATGACTGAATGTATTCATCCCAGGTGTATTCTGGGTCGCCGTAGATAGTATCGTTGTGTGGTTGGATTTGGAGATTGGCAGCGGCGTATTCCCGGTTTGGCGGGTCATGGATTTTCGGCGGCGGCCTTGATCTGACCAGCCAGATGCCCAAATGTTTGAGGATGTCGCGGATGACCTGCGCATCTTCGATGAAGCTGATGATCCGCATTTTCCCCTGACACTTTGGACAGACCAGGGGATCAACTTCGTATATCTTCTGGATCAGTCGTGCCCAACTTTTCCTGAATGCCTTTTCGTTTCCCTGTGGTTCAAGGATGCAGGGGACGGCATCATCTTTGCCTGCCTTCTGCCGTTTTCCCCGTGCGACGTTGCTGTAATATCCGTAGTACCGCACCATCTGTTCGCCACGATTCGGGATGTGCGTACACATTGCGGCCAGCCATTCCATCGCGGGGAAGACCTTGTTTGTCTTTCTGTCCTTTCCCGTATAGACAACAGTCCCCTCCTGTTCCAGATACTGCATCCGCTCCTGAGAGAAGGATGCCCTAATGATATAACGCGCCAGATTTTCCATAGCTGTATCATCAGTGGGCGAGATGCGGTTGCCGCAGAAGACGTGAAAACCGGAATGTTTCCATGAAGAGTGCATGGCGATCAATTCGCGGGTAATTTTCCCTTTGGCGAGAAGCATTTTGAAAACATTGTGCCGGAAGATGGCCTCCAGCTTTTTCAGTTCCAGAGGCGGAGCAACGCGGAACATGCCCTTTTCGCCATAGAAGCAGCCATCGGTTACGAGAATGTGGCAGTGCGGATTGAATCCAAGGAAATCACCAAACGTCTGCATGGCGATGACAGCACCGGGGATTGGGGTATTTTCAGGGACGGCATCCTGAATGAAGATCTTCAACGATTCCCAGGCGCAGCGGCTGAGGGCGGCAAGAAGCTTTCGATCATACAGAAAATAGCGACGAAGAATCTTCGGGATGCTAAAGACAAAATGCCGGTGAGGAATCTTTTTGAGGACTTCCACACAAAGCCGTTCTCCGAATTCCACCACGCGTTTCTGATGGCAGGACGGGCAGAAGTGCCTGCGCTTACAGGAGAATGCCAGTAAGTATTCGTGTCCGCAGTCTTTGCATTTCACACGGGCAAAACCGTGTTGCAGATCGCCGCAATCCAGATAACGGTAGATCACCTGTGCGATATAAGGCCGCCAGAAACCATACTGTCGTGAGAACTGTTCGTCATAGTCCTGCACAAAGGTTTCAAAATAATCCTCTACACAATGGTAATAATCCGAATCTTGCGGGTGGCGGGGCCGGTAAACGGCGGCTGGCAATGGCATGTCTTCCTCGCTTCACAGGGTGGATAAATCCATCCCGAAGCGATAAGACATAGTAGAACGATCGTTCTATTGTCAAGAGAAATATTCAAATAGTATTATCATTACATCCTTGTAATTTTTGACCCCGGACAGTTTTCACGTCATGCCCGGCTTCTTGAAAAAGCCCTTGAGTTCTTGCCCCAAAATTTTCATCAAGCTTAAATTTCAACCTATTGCCTCCACTGGGATTTCTACGTAACGTTCCCTGGCCATTTCCGCCCCGTAAGCTAATGCGGCCTGAATATCTTCAACTTCCAAATGGGGGTATTCAGTCAAAATTTCTTCTATAGTCATTCCACTTGCTAAAAAATCCAGGATAAGCGACGTTGGGACAGCAGTGATTGGCGTTGTTACAAAGTTTTTCCCTAAAGTAGCGAAATGAATCATATTCCGTATCAATGCCCAGTATCGAAGCCTGTCGCAAATATTCGGCGGCGCGTTGAGCGGTTTCAGTGGTATTCACCAATAGCCAATCCGTATTCATGGAAAGCTACTTAACCGAAACGGGAATTTAATGCTATAAAAATGATGCATCGAGGGATAAGAGCTGCCTACCTGTTTAGTTTCATTAAACTATTCTGCTTTACAAAATACCAGGATATGTTACTTTTACCGGCAATCGGAAAGAGTGAGGATCGTCACTACGGGTCATGAAAAAGCAATGGCTATTTCTTATCATCGTAATATTTTTGGGAGGCTGTAATATGCAAAACAAATTTCTTTATTTTCCCGGCGGGGAGCGGCCGTCTGCGGAAATGCTTGCTGCCGAAAATATGTCGCTCAGGCAGGCGACGGGGACGGATTATCGGGGTTTGATCGCGGCGGGTGATGCCCTCGCGCCCAATGGGACGATTGTTATTTTTCACGGCAACGGCGGCACGGCCCTGGACAGAGGTTTTTATATAGAGCCTCTGGTGGCGCTGGGTTTCCGGGTTGTCTTAGCCGAATATCCGCAATACGGAGGCCGCCCGGGGCATGTGGGAGAAAAACCGTTTGTCGCCGACGGCCTGGAAACGGTTCGGCGGGCGTTTGAAAAATACGGAGAACCGCTTTATCTTCTGGGTGAATCGCTGGGCTGTGGTGTTGCCGCTGCCGTTGCCAAACAGACATCCGTTCCCCTTGCCGGAATCATATTAATTACGCCCTGGGATACGCTGGGCTGTGGTGTTGCCAGGTCGCTGTTTCCCTTTCTGCCGGTGACGATGCTTTTGACCGACAAGTACGACAGCATCGGCAATCTGCAATCGTTTAAAGAAAAGATTTCAGTGGTCGGAGCAGAGCAAGATGAAATCCTGCCCATTAAGCACGCCCGTAACCTGTATGCGTCCCTGCCCGAAGGCAGAAAGCGAATGTGGGTTATTCAGGGAGCAGGCCACAACGACTGGCCGTTTCATGCTGACGACTCTTTATGGCGAGAGATGACCGACTTTGTCAAAATCGATAAAAAATAAAAAACCACCGGAGGGCATATGGAAGCAAAAAGAGAGACACATGGATGACCAGTAAAACAGTGACGTAAAAAAACAGGGACGTCGGATGTCTTTTTCCTCAGCCCCTGTTTTGCGAATAAACTTGCTTTCATGCATCTGCTATTTCGGTGTGCCTGCTCCCTTAATTTTCATTTCGAATTTCTGATGGCAGCCGAGGCAATAGACCTTGGATTCGCTGTGTGCCTTGTGACAGACCGTACAGGCAATCTCACCCAGGTGAGACTTATGTGGATTACGGTCTTTAAACTCGGCGGGTTCCGTCTTCTTTACCAGTTGGTCCATTGGACCATGGCATTCGAGACACTTGCCGTTTTCCACGGTGGTATCGGGCGCAGGCAATTCCTTTCCATGGCAGTTCGCGCAGGAAATAAAAGCTTTGGCATGGAGGTTGTCCATATACTCCGATGACGCCCAGGAGGTGAAAATCTCTCGCATCAGATTTAAATCTTCTTTGGTCGGGGTTCCCCACGATTCTTTTACGCCAACCAATCCGAATTTTTTCCCGGCCGACCATTGATGGCAGGCCACACAATCCAGCTTTCCCTTGGGGGGCAGGTGCCCCGTATGAATACGCGTGGAAAAAGCATTCTTCTTTTCCGTACCCGCCATACCGGGTTGATGACAGGTTGTGCAGGACGAGAGCTCGTTGCCCTTCACCGGGGGATGGCCCTGAGGAACCAGTGAGGAAAAATCGGCATGACAGGTCTTACATGATGTTTTAGCCGGCGCGGACGTCTTTGCGGCTTTTGATGGTTTTGCTGCTTCGACGACCCTGACGTTGTCCACAGCATATACCATTGCCAACACGGTTACAGCCATCAAGAGTAGTCCAATTTTTTTCATGTCTGATTCTCCTTATGGATCGGGGATGACCCACGTTGTCAGTGAGTCATCCCCGCTTTTTGAAGGCCTTGAGCGACTCCCAGGCGCAGCAGCTCAGCTCGTGCAGGAGGCGGCGGTCATAGAGGAAGTACCGTCGTAGGATCTTCGGAATGCTGAAGACAAAATGCCGGTGGGGCACCTTCTTCAGCACATTGGCGCAGACCCATTCGCCGAATTCCATCACCCGCTTCTGGTGGCAGGAGGGGCAGAAGTGACGGCGCTTGCAGGAGAAGGCCAGCAGGTACTCGTGGCTGCAATCCTTGCATTTGACCCGGGCAAAGCCATTGCGCAGGTTGCCGCAATCCAGGTACTGGCTGATCACTTCCCGCAGATAGGGACGGAAGAATCCATAGGCCCGCTCGAATCGCTCTTCGTAACCCTGGATGAAGTGGTCCAGGTGATCCTCAACGCAGCGGTAATAGTCCGTTGCCTGCGGATTGCGGGGGCGATATAGGGCGGGATCAGCAGCCATGGTTCCCTCCGTTTCGAGGAAAACAGGCTGTCGATTATAGAACGTTCGTTCTATTTGTCAAGCACGTCTTGCAAGCACAGCTGTCCCCAAAATAAGTATCGTTTCACGGATATCTGTCCTTGACAAAAGGATACTTGCATGAGAGTTTTCAGACCATGCCGATAGACTCTCATCGCTCGATCAACTGTTCCGTGCACTGTAATGATGTGAAGCAATTGCTTGAAGTGTTGCATCGACTCGTTGAAAAAGGAAATACGATGGTTGTGATCGAGCACAACCTTGATGTCATCAAAACAGCGGATTGGATTATTGATATGGGACCAGAAGGTGGAATCGATGGCGGAACAGTCATCGGCACTGGCACGCCAGAAGACATCGCCCGCAATCCGAAGAGTTATACGGGAAAGTATTTGAGGAAGTATGTGGGGTGAGGGAGGGGGGGGTGAGAAGTGATAAGAGCTCGAGGGTGTGGGGTGTAGGAGGAGGGGTTGAGAGGTTAGGACGAGGGCGCAATCTAGATCTCTCCCCCTTAACAAGGGGGCCTTGCCTATAGGCCAATGGCCGAAGGAGTAGAAGGAGGTCGATATATAGGCGGGGATCCAGTGAGTGCCCCCCTCCGACTCCCCCATGAATGGGGGAGGGATCTCAAATAACTCTTCAGAAAACAAAGAAACCCATCCTGACGTTAGGAAGGATCTCGAGGGAGCCTACATTCTGCCCGTTTCCAAACAATGGCTCAGGATCCCTCCTATCGTCGGGATAGGGAGGAGGATTGGATGGTTCACATCACTTTTCTTATTAGACACTAAAACTACTCGTGGGATGCTTACATAACGACATAACATCATGTTGAATCCTTGTCGCTCCGGAAGGCCCTGCCCAAATTTCCCCGAAAAACCTGCCGGGCTCGCCTAAATTGCGCAATCGACGATCCCCCTACAACCCTTTTGAAGGCATTTGCGCACCCATGTCCGCACGACAGGAATCATATCCCGTCCTAACACAACAGGTTGTGACCAAAATTTCCTTGACCCATCTTTAACAGTTGTCGAGGTCATTGCATCTGGGAACCCGCATAAATCCAGGAAACGCATTTCAAGACCGGTATAATGTAGTGCCACAGTTGATGCATTTATGACTTGCAATAGCAGCTCATTTATGGCAATTAATGAAGTGCCATAGGGGGGTGGTGGTGTTCGCAAGAATAAAAAAGTCCGGCAGGAACGAATACCTGCAAATCGTTGAGAATCACCGGGAAGGAAAACGGGTGACGCAGCGGGTCATCGCCACCCTGGGCAGACTCGACGATCTGAAAAGCGGCACCGACATCCAGGCACTGGCTCGCTCCCTGGCGCGCTTCTCCGAGCAGACCCTCATGGTGCTCACCGGCAAAAGCGAGGTGGATGCCGATGCCGTGAGCATCGGCCCCGCCCTGGTATTCGAACGCCTGTGGAAAGAGCTCCATATCGATACAGTTCTTGAGGGTCTCCTCAAAAGACGCAAGTTCGGCTTCGATGTGGAGCGGGCCGTCTTCATGACCGTGCTGCATCGTTTGTTCGCTTCGGGCTCTGATCGCTCCTGTGATCGCTGGAGAAGGGACTGCCTCATCCCCGGCACTAAGGATCTGAGCCTTCACCACCTCTATCGGGCCATGGCATTCCTGGGAGAGGAGCTCCAAGACCAAAGGGGCAGCCTGCCCTGTGCTCCCCGGTGTATCAAGGACCTTATCGAAGAGGGGATCTTCTCTTCCAATAGAGATCTGTTCACCGGCATGGACCTGGTGTTCTTCGACACCACGAGCATCTACTTCGAGGGTGAAGGTGGAGACACTCTGGGCGAGTACGGTCACAGCAAGGATTCTCGCCCCGACCTCAAGCAGATGGTGGTTGGTGCGGTAATCGATGACACCGGGCGACCGGTGAGCTGTGAGATGATGCCCGGGGATACCACGGATGTTACCACGCTCGTGCCGGTATCCGAGCGCATCCGTAGCCGGTTTGGCATCGGGGAGTTCTGTGTGGTCGCAGACCGGGGCATGATCAGTGCCCGGACCTTGACCGAGTTGGAAGAAAAGGGGCTTTCGTACATTCTTGGGGTGAGGATGCGCCGGGTAAGGAAGGTAAGCGAAGAGGTGCTTTCCCGGCCGGGCAGGTATCATGAGGTGCCCACCGGGGACAAGGAGCCGCTTAAGGTCAAGGAGGTCGTGCTCGAGGGCAGGCGGTTCATCGTCTGTCTCAATGAGGCCCAGGCGAGAAAGGACGCGCTCGACCGGCAGATGGTTCTCGATTCGCTCAAAAACAAGCTCAAGCAGGGGCCCAAGGCACTGGTGGGCAACAAGGGCTACCGCAGGTTCCTTAGCGTTGAGAGCAGCCATGTCAGGATTGATGAGAAGAAGGTAGCCGGGGAAGCGCGCTTTGACGGCAAGTGGGTGCTTGAGACCAACACAAAGCTCACCGCTGAAGAGGTGGCGTTGAAGTACAAGGAGCTCTGGCAGGTCGAGCAGGTGTTTCGTGACATGAAATCGGTACTGGATACCCGGCCTGTTTATCATCAAAGGGATGAGACGATCCGTGGTCATGTGTTCTGCAGTTTCCTTGCGCTTGTGCTGATCAAGGAGCTTATCTCAAGGCTTGAGAAGGCGGGCTGTTCGTTTGCCTGGCCCGACATTCGTCGAGATCTTGAAGCTCTTCGGGAGGTCAGCATCTCTGAGTCGGGCAAGTCCCTTGTTGTACGCTCGCGCCTCCATGGGGTATCGGGCAAGGTCCTTCAAACCCTCGGGATCGGAATCCCGCCCACCATTAGAGAGCTGCCGGCTTAAAAAGGCTGATTTGTAGTGCCAAAGCACTTTTGCAACCTTGTAACTTTATAATTTACTTGCTGATTTACTTTTATACTGTTAAAGATGGG